>OLNM01000065.1_pt1 | contig 96190 bp, 91 predicted proteins | sample 1672391 | NCBI WGS metagenome assembly OLNM01 (sample SAMEA3136680, study PRJEB25190) | human gut metagenome | reverse complement strand
GCTGATTATATTAATATTATATATAATATATATATATATATCTATATAGATACTATTGCTAACTTATAATTATTTGATTATCAATAAGTTACAATATATAACTTGTTCCATCCATGGAACACATTTCGCTATTTATTTGCTATATTTGTTCCATGGGTGGAACACATTTCGCTAATTTCCTAGAGTAATATATTTTTATGTTGAACTTAATAATGTTATTGTTATGACTTTTAAAGAAGATTTTAAACCTAGTAAAGTTTATAATAAACTTGTTAATGATGTTTGTTATAATGCTGATTGTTTAGAAGAATTTGAAAAACAAAGACTTGTTGTTGCTAATCCTTTTAGTTATAATAAAAGTACCAGAACTGGTATAGTTGCTGAATTTGATAATGGTTATCATCTTAGTAAAGAAGTTGGTATTAAACGTAATTTTGTTACTATTGGTATGAGAGTTTGGGATATAATAAGAAAAAATAGATATGCTGTTATTATTTCTTTTATTGGTTATATTGCCGAAAATATTAAATTTAATAGTAATGTTATTTATATTTCTCATGATTTAATTAAAGGTTATGGTTTAGTTAAACCTAATCGTAGAGATTATTATAATGCCATTGCTTATCTTGAAGATGAAAATATTATTAAAAGAACTAATTTACAAAATATTTATGTTGTTAATCCTATTTACATATTTAGAGGTGATGTTAACAAACTTATTAATATTATTAGTGAAGCTAAATTAATAAAAACTTTTGATGATAAAGATAGACTTATAGTTGATAAATTTGTTTTATTTAAAAATGATACTGATAAAGGTATTGTAATTGCGAATAAAGATTTGTATGCAACTGAAGTTGTAGATATTGGTGAGGACTGAGTTAAATGCGATGATAAAAATGATGATAATTATAAAGATGAGGGCGAAGATAATGGAAATAATGAAGATAAAGGTAATAAAGGTAACGATAATGAAAATGAAATGAAAAGTTATAATGAGAGTGATAGTGAAAATGATAGTAATGGTAATAATTAGAGTGAAAATAGTGTATATTGGTGTTTTGATGAGGCTAGTGAGTATAAGGGGTGGGTCATTAAATTGGACTTGACTACCCCCGTCAAATTCTAGGAGAAAGTAATAATAATTAAAAAGAGGAAAATTAAAGTGATGAATATGGCGAAAATAATGTTGAAGATAATAGTGAATAAGGTAATAATAAAGTGCATAAATATAATAGTAATGATGGTATTGAATATGAAAGTGAAGATGATGGTATTGAATATTATATGTATTAGTGTGATAGTGAGGCTAATGAAAATAATAAGAATGATAATGAATGAAATGGTAATGAGAGTAATAAAGATGGTAGTGAAGATAATGATGATAAAAGTGATAGGGATAGGGATAGGGATAGTGATAAAAGTGATAGGGATAATTAAGTTTATTAATGTGATAGTGGGGTTTATTAATGCGATAGTGGGGCTAGTGAGTATAACCCCCGGTCATGTTAAACTTGATTGACTACCCCCGCCTAAAGTTGATAGAGTTAATGATAATGCTGCTCATTATCAACATTAAATATATTGAGATTATTCATCTCATTACATTACTAACTATTAACACTAATCATTATGAGAACAAACAAACCATTGTTGTTAGTTGCAATCATACTGATGATTCCAGCTATCATACTAGCATTGAAAGTAGAGCCAACTAGTGATGAACAAATTACTGCTGTTGTATTTGGAATACTATCGGCTATTGTTAGTTATCTTAGTAGAGATTAATCTCTACTAGATGATGTTGCTCATTATCAACATTAAATACTTTGCAGTTGAAACGAAAACAACTGTCAGTAATGCTACTGATTAGCGTAATTAAATACTTAATAGTCATGCCAGACGTTAAAGATTTTGCACAAGCTGCACAAGGTGCTGCTGCTCCTGAGAGTGTTAATGTAGTTGAACCAACTACTAGTGTTAACCAACCTGTTCAACCTACTGTTGATACAGATAACCAAAGTTCTGCGCAAGTGGAAACCATTGATGATGTTGTTAAACGCATCTGTACTGATGGTCATAGTTATGTAATGACTACTGTCATTACTAATATTGATTGTCAAGAACGTACAGGTCGTAATGGCAATTCTTATCTCAATGCGTTTGTTACTATTGCTAGTCCTGTTAAAGGTGCTCAAAGTATGCCTGATGGTACACATCGAATGGGTATGCTTGGTGCTATTCAGATGCCATTCAATCAGATACTGCTTGTAATGCGCAAAGACAAGTTTTACGGTAGATTTGTCAACTATGTTGGCGAGGCTGCTGAAGCTGGCTTTGCTAGTATGTATCTGACTGGTGTTGCTGTCAAAGTTCTTTGCCAGTTTGTACCTGCTGGTGTACAAGACCGTAATCCATTTACTCGTAAAGATAATCTTTACAATGTTGTGGATTATGATAGATATGTATATCATATTGTAGGTATCGAACAGCCTGCTGACCCTGTTCTTGTTAGTGCATATAATGTACTTATCAAGCAGATTATGGAGGACGCTCGTGCTGCCATTGCTGCCAAGCGTGAGGCTAAAGCTAAAGCGGCTAGTTTTGTTGCTACTGCAATGAGTGATGACGATATGCTATTCTAATGAACATGGTGCTACTGACCTTCGGGTTGGTAGCACTGATGTTATCAACAATAGTTTTGTTGATGCTGTTGCTAGTGTTCAACCTCGAAATGCTCATTGTCAACATTAAATAGATTGCAGCAAACGAACTTAACAGTCTGATAAGTCTTATCAGTCATGAACTAGCTGCAAGTTCTGATAAGTCTTGTCCTAATATTAAACATTATGAAAGTACATCGTATTATTACTACTATTGAAGTTGAGAATGATAATTCTATAACTTCTGTTGAACTTATTAATCTTCATCCTACTAATGCTGATATTCTTCTTGCTATTACTGATATTACTACTAATGGTAATGCTGATGATATAACAAAAGTATATGATAGTATTAATAAGAGTAGACTTGGTATTGCTGGTAAATTAAAAGGTATCGCTCGTATTATTAATGATAGTCTTGATAATTATGAATTTAATGTAGTTACTGATGATAATTCTACTAATGAAACTAATGATGATTTACTCCTATAACATTTTGTTATACTGATATTGGTCATGGAGATTTACTCTCATAACAAAAAGTTATAGAGGTGAAATTAGAGGTGACTAGAGGTATTGAATGTGGAGAAAGAGGATGTGGAGATGAAAGTGGTGAATGTGGATTTCGTGGAGAATGAAATGGTGGAGTTGGATGTGGTTTAAATAGGGTTAAATTGAGGTTGATGGTGGAGATGAGAGTGATTGTGGTAGTGGTGAATGTGGAGATAAGGGTCTAGATGGATATGCTAAAGGAACTAGTCCTGCTGCCATTCCTCATCCTACTCAACCTCCTTCTCCTCATCCTATTCCCAATCTATCTAAACCTATTGCCTAATCTCCCTCTCATTCTCATTATCTCCCTCTCATAGATATTATCTATCACATCTCCATTTCTAATAGACCCAATCTATTAGATAAAATCTATCTTATCTCCGTCTTTAATAGATTCTATCTATTATCATCTCTATTATCATTATCATCATCTTTATGATTATTAGTATTAGTTCTATCATGAACATTAGTGTAATCATCATGATTAGTCATATTAATATCTTCAAGTTTAGCCTCAACAGTATTGTCAAGTTTAATAAGACTTCTAGTCATACTAATCAATAGCATTAGTTCTAGCTAATAATAGCTCTACTAGTAGTATTAGTATTATAATGACTATTAAACCTAGTCTTAATAGTAATATTAATATTAATCAAACTAATATTGCTAATACTGATATTGATTATGTTCTCTATACTCTTTATACTCTTGATGTTGATTATGTTTATTATATTCGTTATATTTATGATGTTGATTATATTCTTTCTCATTTAAATTCTATTGCTATAACTATTTTAGTTATTTTAATGTAGCGATTCAGTATTAGTTAGAATTATAATATAAATAAATTATAATATATTTGGAGTATTAAATTTAATCGTTATATTTGTTGCGTTAGTCAGTAGAATAATATTGCTACTGATAATAATATTAATCTTAAACTTATAAGTGTTATGGTAAATTTTGATAATGTTACTACTGGTATTCCACAAAAGCCTAGAAAAAAGACTATGGCTGAAAGTTTAGAAGAAGCTAAACAAGAAGGTAGACTTGTTGTTCCAGAAGAAGATAAACAAGAAAATGCTGTTGTTAGTATTGAAACTGTTCAATCTAAGTCTGATAAGCCTAAGAAAAAGAAGAAAGTTAAAGTTAGAAAAGATGGTGAACAAACTGTTACTGTCAGTCAAGAAGATAATGATTTTAAAGATGCTAAGACTGATAAGCGTGGTGTTCCTGTTGGAATTAATGTTCCTCAGCATATTCTTGATGTAGTTTGTATTGTTAAGTTTAATGCTGCTTTTAGACGTCATACTTCTCTTAATATTCTTCATACTTTAGAAGACGATGGTAGGATTAATAACTCTAAAGGTGCTTATGTTGATTTTCTATGGAATAAGTTTAGAGTTACTGCTGATGGTGGTCTTCGTAGAGAATATAGATATACAGAAGATTTATTTATTGATGCTCTTGTTAAAGCTCATGCTGATGTAGCTACTGATAATCAAAAGGTTATTAATAGTATGATTGATACAGAAGCTGAACTTAATAAAGCTAAATCTCCTGATTAACTAAGTTTGTAGTATAGACTCCCCGTGGAGGATGATAGTGTTGTTGAATTAGTTAAAGCTAGTCTTCATTTGCTATTCATTTTTATCCATTTTGTTACAGGGTTTTATATTTGTTTGTTTAGAGTTAAATACATTGATGATAATCATCCTCTACTCGGAGTTTATTTTAAATATATTATTATGGAAAGAACTGATATTTATTTTGTTGAAGATGATACAAGTTTCAATAATAATGTTGAAGGTGTTGAAATTCATGCAGAATGTCTAAGTCAAGATTATGATGACATTGCTTGGGAACCAACAGTTGATGATACTCCTGCTGTTGATCCTGAAAATGATATTTTTGGTTATTACGATTAATTAAATGTTTGTATTATGAATTATAATGAAATTTTTGCAAGTTGTATTATGTCTGAATTACATAACGAAGCCGATTTATCAAAAAGTTGTGAATATTGTAAAGAATTAGCTGATTTTAGTGAAGCTATTAAAGGTAAAGGTTTATCTAGTAAAGAATACGCTTTAGCTATTAGTTTATTTGATTTTGTTTATAGAGAAAAACATCATGTTGAATCTTTTGGTAATACTAGAGAAAGTGTTATTGAATATGCTCTTGATAATTTTCAAATAGATTGGTTAGTAAGACGTTGGGATAGCGTAATTAAATCTAAGGATGAACTTAAAAATGTTATTGCTGTTCTTCCTCAAAGTTTTAAAAATATTATTGTTGATATTGTTGATACGCAATCTCTTATTAATCATAATATTGCTGAACATCTTATTAAAACTTCTGAAGAAGAATCAATTGAAATAAGTAAGATGCTTATTCCTACTACAGATAATGAAAATAAACTTAAACACTTTACTGAAAATGAACTTATAGAAGAACTTAAACGTAGAGAAAAAGAACGAATTGCTACAAAATAATTAATAATCCCATTTTAGATACTATGGTCTGTGAAGATAGTAGTATTATTTCACTTGCTGATGATGGAGGAATTGAACTCCGAAACTATAATATTTATCCGTTTTAATCTGGTTAAAATTGTGCTAATAGCATGGTCTGTGAAGATAGTGCTATTGATAATTATTATAGTCCAAGTGTGTTATGTTTTAGTCATATAATACTTTTTGGTTAAGTATTTGGTATTAATATTTTAGTTATTATTAATTGTGAAATTAGTAATAATAGTGATTGTGTAAACTCATATGTTATTTGTGCCTAGCTTTGTCTGTGAAGATATTGCTAGGCTTTTTAGTATGTATATTATTAACTTTAAACATATAATTAAAATGGATAATTTTGATGAAATTATTTTTAATGGTCTATTAGATAGATACATTGAAGAACAAGCTAAGTTTGAAAAAGGACAAGTAGTTTATATGGAATATACTTATCAATATCATAATCAAACTAAGCTTGGTGTTTGTGTTGGTATTGTAACCGAAGTTGGAATTACTAAAATCGAACGTACAGTAGGTAATAATAAATATATTAATTATCCTATTGTATATACTGTAACTCATGCTAAAGGTGTTAGTCGTTGTGTTAGTGAATGTAAACTTGGTTCTGTATCTGAACATATTCTTAAAGAACGTCTTAAACGTTATGGTAAGAATAATAAACAAAATGCAGAGCCTGCTAGTAATGACTAACTATTTATGTCATAATACATTCGTAGATATGATTCTTTTGCTCTCTGTTGAATTTTCATATATAATCTGATTAATCTATCACGATTAATATTGGGTTCAATACAGGGCAAAAGAACTAGCTAATAAATGTTAAACTAAAAATTTAATACAGTTTTGTTATGAATTATGTTGCTTATAAACAAATTGATGGTACTATTATATCTGGATTTAAAGTTAAACTTTATGATATAGTTACTTTGAATACTGGTTATTGGAAAGATAAACTTGCTATTGTTCTATATATTAATGAGAATAAAAAACAAATTAAAGTTCGTATTATCGAATGTGGTATGGATTTAACTCTTAAAGTTAAAGATGTTCAATTTGTTAATCATAATAATAGAACTGCTGCTCGTTCTTATATTGATTTATGTAATAAACTATCTAAAGCCTTTCATGATAAATATACTGATAAACAGTATATAAAAAATAATTGGTTTACTGATAAGTTTATTATTAATGATGTAACTGCTACTACTATTGCCATAGGTATTGGTCAATATATTACTAATATTGATAGCGATAGATATTCTGTTAGTGCTATTATGTGGCTTAGTGATATTAAAGATTATATAGATGCTTTACTTAAATATGGTGATTTTGATTTTGTTGCTAAGGCATTTAAAATTTATAATATTACTGATACTAGATTTGAACTTATTCGTAAACTTTATAATTATTTCTATGATTGAAGATGCTATTGGATATATTCTTGGAGTTTGTGTTGGATGTATTTTATTTCTTATTTATGAAGTATTTAATCTATATAAGAAGATTGAACGAATTAATATAGATATTAATAAACTTCAAAATAAAGATATAGAATTTCATCGTAATATTGAATTTATTATTAATGATAGTGAATATAATAAAGAAGTTCTTGAACATTTTATTGATAAACTTAATGAACTTAATGATAGTATTAAAGCGAAAGTTGATGACTAGCTTGCTTCCATCCTCTACGGGGGGTCGCCACGGAGCGTAGCGTAGTGGCTCTACTAATCTAACTATTATTGAATTTATTATAGTTTTAACTATTAAATATAATTGTTTTATTAATCTTTAAAAATGTAAAGTACTTATGGGAAAGTATGATGAAGTTTCTGTTGTTCGTCAACTTAATAATGTTGGCGCTGTTATTGGAATCAATTCTGCTAGTAAAGTTATTAAAGTAGCTAAGAATAGTTCTATTGGTAATGGAACTAGTGGTAAAATTGATTTTCTTACTCATTATTGCGGTTATTATCTTGAATATGTTGATGTTATTCAACAACAAAAAGAACGTGATGAAGAGATTGCTGCTAAGAAAGCTGCTAAAAAGGCTGCCCGTAAAGCTAAATTTGCAGAGGATAATACTTTTAAAGGTATTACTCGTGCTGTTGATAAATGTATGCGTGCTATTAAAAGAAAATAGTATGCTATGGTTAGTTTTAAATTCTCATTTGGAGTTGTAGGTAAATCCAAAGAGAAAGGAATAGTCAATAAATATGTTATTATAGTTGCCAAATGTGAAGGTATTATTAGATATATTGATGGTACTTATAAAGTAGAATATAATGGCAAGCTATATAGCATTACAGGTGAAAGTTACAGAACTAAAGGAAAGAAAGTTGTTTATGCTCGTCGATTAGATGAATATAATCATAGAATTAAAATTATAAGAGATAGTGAAAATAGAAAAACTGTTGATACTAGATTTTATATTCCTTTTGCTGCTGGACTTATAGCTAAAGGTAAAATTGTTAAAATGCCTTTTGCTAAGGAACTATTTCATATTACTACGTGTTATAATCGTGGTGATGGTGAATCTACTATTTTAGCTTTTCAAGAATGGAAAGAATATGAAGATAAAGTTAAAAATAATCTTATTGATATAAATAATGAATTGTAATGATTGGTAATCTTAATATTGCTAATAGTAATAGAAAAGATACTAACATTAAGTTTACTAAAGACCAAGAAATAGCTGTGTATGAACTTATTGAGTTTCTTGCACAGCCTTGGGATGATAAGAAATATATTAATGCTCTTTGTGGTGCTGGAGGTACAGGTAAGACATTTGTTATTAAATATGTTATTAATAATTGCAAATGGTCTGGTGGTGTTATAGGTTGTGCTGCTCCTACACATAAAGCTTGTAGAGTTCTTAGTAATTCTATTGGTGGAAAAGAAGTTAATACTATTCAATCATTATTTGGTTTTAGACTTGATGTTAATATTGAAAATTTTGACCCTGAAAATCCTGCCTTTAATCCTGTTGGAAAAGATAAACTAGATGGTCTTAAAGTTTTAATTATTGATGAAGCTTCTATGCTTAATGCTAAACTTGTTAAGTATATTAGTAATAAATGTAAGAAGCTTCAAATTAAAGTTATAATGCTTGGTGACTCTAGTCAGCTTCCACCTGTTAATGAGAAAACTAGTCAAGCTTTTCTTATTGCTAGTAATACTTATTATCTTAAAGAAGTTGTACGACAAGGAGATAATAATCCTATTAGTAAACTTCTTAAACTTCTTCGAGAAGATATAGATAATAAGAATGGATGGAGATTTCTTGATTATATATCTAAGAACAGACAAGATTATAATGAAGAAACTAAAGGATTTTATGTTTGTGGTCAAACTGAATTTTCTGATTTAATTGATACTTGTTTTAATGATGAAGAATATACTAAAAATATTGATTTGTATCGTATTATAGCTTATACTAATAGTCGTGTTGCACAATGGAATAACCATGTAAGACATATGATTATTCAAGATGCTGATAAGAGCCTTATTACTCGTAATGATTTAATAATGAGTTATACTACTGTTGTTAATGTTTTTAATGATATTATTATAAACAATAGTGAAGAATATATTGTTAAAGATATTGTTGATACAATTGATAATGATTATGAGTTTAAAGGATTTCTTATTAAGTTTCAAGCTATTCATGGTGGTGCTATAACTCAACCTTTATTTGTTATTGACCATTATGATAACTATACATTTCAGATGTATTATAAGAAGTTGACTAGTCTTATTGATGATGCTAAAAAAGCTAGTAGTTCTGAACGTGGAAGTAAATGGAAACAATATTTTGATTTTAAACGTAAATATCTTATCGCTTCTAATATTACGAATAGTAATGGTAAGATTTTATTTAGTAGAGATTTAGATTATGGCTTTGCAATTACTTCTCATAGAGCACAAGGTTCTACTTATAAAAATGTATTTGTAGATATTAACGATATGATTTATGATAAATATGGTCATCCTTATACTAATAGAGATGAAATGCTTCGTAGATTATATGTTGCTTGTTCTCGTGCTAGTAATCAATTAGTATTATCTTATGGCAAGTAAAACTGTTGACGAATATCCTGATTGTGAAAGATGTCCAAATCGTATATTTAATACAGGTAAATATATACAAGGTGGTAGAGGAAGTATTCATGGAGATATTGTTTTCCTATTTCCTAGGGGTGATAGAAATTATTGTGAAGGTTATCAATTATTTACTGATATTGGTAATCTTTATGATGAATATTCTGGACGTAATAACACTGAAGATGTATATATGACTTATAGTATTAAATGTGCTTGTTCTAATAATTATAATACATATCTTACTGCTATTGATAAATGTCGTAATATTCTATGGAAAGAATTAGCTAGAATTAATTATAAGTATCTATTTATATTTGGTGATGCTTATCTTAGTATTAGTAATAATCATATTCCTAGATTTATGGCTACTGGTGGTAAGTATATATTTAATAATTATTCTCCTCTTGTTAAATTTAAAGATGATAATCTTTATCATATATTTAAACAGCGTTTTGCTGATGATGTTAATTGGGTTACTAAAAATAGAAATAATTATGGTATAATATAAATGATTAATTGTATAGCTTATGATGTTGAAGTTTTAAGAAATTTCTTTTCTGTTACTTTTGTTAGTATTAATAGTTATCTTAAAGTATTTAAAGATTGTGTTAATGCTGATAATAAACCTATTCCTTTAGTTCAAAAACTATCTGTTGAAGAAATTAAGGCTCGTCTTGAAACTGTTGAAAAATATAAGTTTTATATAACAGATATAGATGATAGTCAATTACTTTCTATGATAGGTTATATTAATAAGACTAGATGTTATAAAGATTCTAATGGAACTATTATTCGTACTGACTTGTATGGATTTAATAATTTCAATTATGATAATCTTATGATTGCTGCTTTACTTAGTTTTTATATGCGTACGAATAGTGCGAAAGAACTTATTAATAAGTTATATGAAACTAGTAAAACTATTATTTCTAGTCAAGATGATAAAGATAAATTTAGAACTGATTTTTATCTTAATAGTCTTAGAAAATATAAATTACCATTTACAGGTATTGATGTAATGCGTATATTTGCTCTTAATAAAGCAAGTGTAGTTGTAGATAGTAAAACAGGAGAACGTAAATATGTTCCTAAAGGTCTTAAGCAAACTTCTATTAATCTTCAATGGTATGAACTTCTAGAATATGAACTTCCTAATATCAATGAAAAAGAAGCTGAACTATATAATAGTATTCCTAATCTTAAGGGGATGACTGTTCAACAACTTAATAAGTTTGTTGATAAGTGGGATAGATTTATTATTGATGAATATATTGAACCTATGATGCATTATAATCTTAATGATGTTTTTATAGTTTGTGAAATTGTTCGTCTTTATCCTGAAGAAATTAAATCCAGATATGCTATTAGTAGAGCTTATGATGTAGACGTTCTTAATTCTAGTCGTAGTAAAACTGCTGATATTCTTTTTGAGAAGTTTTATAGTAAATTTAGTGGTCTTGCTCCTGAACAATGGAAAGGTAAGAAAACTGAAAGAACTGCTATGAGTTTTAAAAAAGTTATTTTTCCTTTTATTAAATTTAAAACTAAACCTATGCAAGATTTTCTTGATGAATGTCTTAAAACTACTATTTATAGAGTTAATAAAGATGCGTTTAGTAAAGAAGTTAAAATTGGAAATGTAACTTATACTGTTGCTACTGGAGGTTTACATAGTCAAGATAATCCTGTTGAATTATGGAGTAGTGGTAGAGAACTATATCTATCCTCTACGGGGGGTCAACACGATATCCTTGTTAATGATAACGATTATGTTTATATTCATGCTGATATTAATAGTATGTATCCTAGTATTATTGCTGCTCATAAAGTAGCTCCAGCTCATCTTGATACTAATGCTTTCTGTAATCTTATTGAATGGCTTAAAAATAAGCGAGTTGAAGTTAAGCATAGTAATGAAGATATTGTAGATGGAATTGATAGAGATACTTTAGCTTTGGTTCTTAAGATTGTTATTAATTCTGTTTATGGTAAACTTGGATTTGAAGCTGGTAATCTTTATGATAGACTTGCTGTACTTAAAACTACTATTAATGGACAGTTAATGATGTTAATGTTAGTAGAAGAGTTAGAAATAAATAATATTCATGTATTAAGTGCTAATACTGATGGTATTGTTATTAAACTTTATAAACGAGATATTGACATTTATAATCGTATTAAAGATACTTGGGAAAATATTACTAAACTTAAGTTTGATACAGATTATTATAATTGTCTAATTAGCAGAGATGTGAATAATTATCTTAGCCAGTTTAGAGTTATTAAAAATGGTGTACATAAACTTAAACTTGAATCTAAAGGCGCTCTTAATCCTATGATGTATTCTTTAGATTTAACTAAAGGTTATTCTATGCCTATTGTTGCTCAAGCTATTGAAAACTATTTTCTAAAGAACAAACCTGTAATGGATACTCTTCAAGAAGCTACTAATATTCTTGATTTCTGTTTAACTCAAAATGTTGGTAAGCAATTTCATGTTGAAGAAACTAAAATTGAAAATGGACAAGTTGTTAGAATTGTTTGTCAAAGATATGTTCGATTTTATGTTTCTAATAATGGATATATAATTGAAAAAGTTCATAACGATAATGGTTCTCGTAATAGAATGGCTGCTGGTTCTGTAGTTACAGTTATTAATACACTTGATGATAAAGATATTTCTTTACGTGATATTAATTTTAAATTTTATTATCAAGAAGCTATGAAGATTATTAATCCTATTAAACTTAAAATTTCTCCTAAAGGTAAAGGTAAAAGTAAAATTAAAAAATATAGTGGTATGTATAATCCTATTTTTAATGAAGATGATTTTGGATGAAAAATATAGTTGAAGAATCATATAGTAAACTTATTAATAAATGGGGTTCTAAAGATTATAAAGGTGTTGGAACTATCCATTGTGTTCAACCTCTTCAATATACTGAAATTATAAGTAGAATTATAGTTCTTATGCGTAATAAGAATCCTAATATTAAAATACTTATTGTTGTAGGTGCTTGGAAGGAAAGAACTGAAATTGTTGATGCTCTTAAAAATAATAATATAAATATAGATACTATTAATATTCTTACTTATACTTATATTAATAGTAAATATAATTATAATTATGATGTTTCTATTGTTGTTGGAGTTAATGAATGGAATCTTTATGTTAATACTGCATTTAATCATGCTAGATTTAAACTTATGATTATAACTAAAGATACTATTGATTCTGCCAAATTAAGTACAATTTATCTTAATATTCCTCCTATTAATGATAGTATAAATTCTAGTAATATTAATGGAGTTCGAGCTTTACTCCCCGTAGAGGAACATAGAGAACCTATTCTATTTATTAATCAAGAAGATATTGATAATTACGATAAATATACTGAATATATTACTCAAACTATTCAAGTATTTGGTAATCTTGATAATATTAAATATGCTCGAAGTGGTACTCCAGATGGACGTAGTGCTATGCAATATATTACAGAAATAGCTGAGTATAATGGATGGAGTAATAATATGGATATAACTAATCCTTTTAGTGAACAAATAGATAAATGTTATAATCCTATTGTTCTTACTGAAAGAGTTAAGACTTTCTATAATATTGTTCGTGAACGTACTCTTCTATGTTCTGATAATGTTTGTAAACTAGATAGAATTGTCGAGATTGTTAAAGATAATCCTGATAAGAAATTTATTATTATTAGTAAGAGAGGAGAATATGCTGCAACTATTACTAAATATATTAATGATAAATTAGGTGAAATATGTGGTGATTACCATGATAAGATTGATGATAAAGTTCTAGTTGATTCTAATGGTATTCCAGTTTTATATAAGACCGGAAGCCAAAAAGGTAAGCCTAGAATCATCAAATCTAAGGCTATTTCCACGCTGAATTTGAAGGCTTTTAATGATGGCTTATTAAGAGTATTATCCATAAAAAATAGTTCAAATACGGAGCTAGAAACAAGCGTAGACGAATGGATAATAACCTCACCATTATGCGATACAATAGATGAACTTATATATAGATATAATGGTATTAATTGTAATCAATCAAAACTTAAAGTACATAAACTTTATATAAGTGGAACTATTGAAGAAGCTGCCTTAAAGAAAGAAAAGTTATCACCTAATCATCAGATTATAGAAAATGTTAATTCTAACATTTGTGCTCAAAATTTTGATGATATTATTTGTTAGTATAAATATAATAGTTACATTTGTAGTGTAATCAAAATCGCTCTTTGATGTAATGGACGAAGAAAAAGAAATTAAAGTTAATGATACTACTGTTGCTGTTAGTAATAGTGGTATTGAAAAACAACATGGTGTTCAACATTCTGTTGCTCCATATCAGCTTAATTATATGAGTGAAGCTGAAATTGCAAGTCTTGAAGTATTTATCAAACGTGTTATGCGTAGTGATAAATGTGGTATTAAGTCTGTTGAAGATGGTCTTGCTATTGCAATGAGAGCTAAAGACCTTAGACTTCCATTTTCTACTTGTATTGAACATATTCATGTAGTTCAAGGTAAAACAGGTGTTGATGTCCATATTATTAAGGCATTACTTGTCAAAGGCAGCGTGAGTTGGGAAAAAATAGATGATTATCGCGCTCTGTACGAATATACAGATGGCTTTAATGCTTATGATGAAGATAAACTTCCTCAAGACTGTATTAAGTGTCTTACTCCCAAAGAGGCACAAACTAAAAATACAGAAGATAAAGAACATGAACATATATATGTTTATCCTGTTAAATATTATAAAGATTATAATGGTAATGTATATAAAGAATATCAGCTTAATGGTAAGTTTGAAATAGCTACTAATCCTGCTGAAGCTAAACAAATTGCTTCTACTGGTAAAGTTCCTGTTTATAGAATACCTGCTATTCCTATTGATTATATTACTCGTTATCGTTTTTATCGTAAGATTGGTGGACGTGATATTATTGCTGAGGGTGAGTTTACTTATAAAGATGCTATTGTTGCAGGATGTTTTGAAAAGGATACTTATAAGAAATATCCTAAGATAATGATTAGTCATAGAGCATTTGTTTATGGTGCTCGTGAAATTGCTAATGATTTAATTATGGGCTGTCTTAGTACAGAAGAATTAAAGACTATGCAAGGAATTGATTTGAGTAATGAAGATATTATTGATATTACTGAAATTCAATAACATAAACAAGATAGAGATTTTATTATTAAACAAAACAGTTGTAAAACTGATATTATTAACTTTTAAAATTTAAGTAAAATGAAAGATTTTAGCAAAGGTTTAAGTTTTGGTATGGGTATTGTTAATGCTGGTCAAAGAGCAGTTAGTGAAGAACCTGAATTGGTAGTTGTTTCTACTCCTGGTAGTTTCCGTATGGCTGCCCAAGTTTCTAAAGCTCTCGGCATTGCGCATGGTGAATATGTAATGTTCATTAATAACTGTGCTAATATTGATAACGCTATTATCAATAAAGTACCCGAAGTTGTCGCTTTCTGTGAAGAAAAAGGTTTGGATGTTGATTCTCCCGAAGCTGCTATGGCTGTTCATGCTGAATTTGATATTTGGGCTTTAGCTAAAGGTATTGCCGAACTTGATAAGAATGGTAATCCTTGTACTACTCGTATTCGTATGACTAAGAACGATAAAATTAAGTATGTTAATACTTATTTTAATGAAACTCTTGAAGGTGCTTTAGCTTCTTCTAATGAAGAGTTAAAAGCTGTTCTTACTCGTGAAGGTATTACAGAAGATGAACAAAAAGAACTTTTGATTAGCTGCATTCAGGGTGATGAAGTTGCTAAAGTTAAAGGTTCTAAATGTGCTAATACTGCTGCTTTGTCTGGTATTGGTGTAACTCTTAACTTTACTGATTCTAACGTATGGAAACAGTTGAAGTCTAATATGACCGATGAAGAAGCTACTTCTAAGAATCGTGTTTACGCTGTTGATATTGATAATTTGCAAGAAGCTGTTGTTAATAATGGTCATAAGGATGTAGTTGTTAAGATTGCTTTGCTTACTGAATATAAAGACGAAGATCCTATTCGTATTGGTAAGAAAGGTGAAGCTAAAAAGACTGAGAAATAATAAATCTTCGTCCTAATATTATAGTATTTTGAACATAGAGCCGTATTATTAGTAAATCTAATGATGCGGCTTTTATTTTATCTAATAATTCTTTTAATTACTTTAATTATGTCGACAGAAAAAGAAATTAAGAATGAAGCTGCTGTTGCAGCAAGTGCTGAACAAACTGCTAATGCAGAAGTACAAACACCTAAGAAACGTAAAGGTAGAGGTATTAATAATGAATTACGTGATGTAACTCGTAAGAAATTTGATGAACGTACTGATTGTAATAAAGCTAATGGTTTATTCATTGGACATCTTGAAGATGTTAAAGTTGATTGGGCTACATTGAAAGATGATGTTCAAGGTATGCCTTCATTTGCTGGTATGAGTATTCCTTATCTTACATTTACTTTTGCTAGTAATCATGAAAATATTAACGAGCGTCGTTATGTAACTCAACGTCTTCTTCCTGCCGAAAGTAATGTTGAAACTATTCCTGGAGCTAAAAGTGCTTGGAAAGTTGATAACATCTTCCGTTTTATGAAACATATTTATAATGTTTTTGTTCTTAAAGGACGTGATTTAACAGAAGAAGAAATTGATGCTCTTACTCTGCCTTTTGAAGACTTTGATGAAAACATGCAATATGTTCCTGTTGAACCTGAAGAAGTTATTGCTGGTTATAAAATTGTATTTGAGAATTATGTTAAGTTACTTAATAATAATGGTAAACCGGTTTATAAAGATGCCAAAGGTAAGCCTATTACTATTTGGATGAAACTTCTTCGATTCATTAAGAATGATGGTAAATGGCGTGCTGTTGTTGGAAGTAAATCTTCATTTGGTGATTTAGGATTTCCTACATTTATCAACGATGGAGTAATTGAACTTTATAAAGAACAAACTGCTCCTAGTCTTCACATTGACCCTTATAAGGAAAGTATAGTTTATAAGCAATCTGCTGAACAAGCTAAACAACCTAATGTTGCAATGCCTGGTGTTAATGTTATGCCTGGTGTTCAACCTGCTTCTTCTATGAATCCTGTTGGTGGATTTAATGATAACGCAGGTTTCAGTCCTTTTGGTGGTGGAGATGATGCTGCTGGTGCTTTTGTTAATCCAACAAGCGATTTACCATTCTAAAAATTAAAGTTAGTTAAATAGTTGTATATAAGAGGATTAGGTACTAATTTAGTGCCTAATCCTCTTTTTTTATATGTTCACGATAAAGGTCAAATTAAGTATATTATGAAAAGAAATATTGGAAATACTATTTTAACTAAAGATTATATTTTCTCTAAAGTTAGTCAAATAACTATTTTTAGTACCTATACTGGAATTAGTGTTGAAGATATTCAACATTGTATAGATACTGGAGAATTTATATCTAGTCCTTTTCGTGAAGATACTCATCCTAGTTTTGGTTTTAGATATGATAATAGAAATAAACTTAAAGGAAGAGATTTTGCTGGATATTGGTGGGGAGATTGTATAGATGCTGCTGCAACTGTTCTCTCTGAGATTGTTCATAAGCAAATTGATATTTCTATTAAGAGTCAATTTCTATTTGTTCTTAAACATATTGCTTATACTTTTAGAAATATTATTTATGGACAAGACAAAGATGAAAACAACGATAGTAGTATTGCTAGGGCTATTAGTAATGTACGTAATCATAAACCTATTATTGAACTTGTTACTCGTCCGTGGAATAATTTAGACGCTAAGTATTGGGGACAATTTGGTATTAGTCTTAATTTTCTTAATACTCATTTTGTTTATCCTGTTGAACAATTTTATATTAATCGTTCTACTAATCCTATTCCTAAATATTTTTATGATAAAGATAAGACTGATTTATGTTATGGTTATGTGCTTGGACAAGATAATAGAGGTATAGTTAATGTTAAACTCTATTTTCCTAATAGAAATAAGAAAACTGAAGTTAAGTTTATTACAAATAGTAATACTATTGAGGGAGTTATTAATCTTGAATTAGATAGATATGATGCTATTATTATTACTAAATCTACTAAAGATAGATTAAGTCTTGAAAGTTATATAAAGAATTATAGCCATTCCATCCTCCACGGGGGGTCTACACTGGAAACTAAGTATATTGGTGTTGTTAATATTCCGCATGAAACTTATAAACTTCGTCAAATTGAATATGATTGGCTTCGTAGTAAACTTACTAGAAATGGTTTTCTAATCAGTCTTATGGATAATGATAGAACAGGTCTTATGGAAGCTGTTATTCTTAAGAATGATTATGATATTATACCTATTATTATTCCTAAAGAACTTGGTGTTAAAGATTTTGCTGAATTAAGAAGTAGTTATTCTATAAATGTTATTAATGAATTAACTCAACAAGTTGTTAAATATATAGAAGATAATTATGGAGAAGAAACTGAATTTACTTGGAATACGGAAGAAAGTGATACTTTACCATACTAAAAGTTTAGTTGGTATTACTTATACCGTAATGCGTCCTATTACTGAAGAAGATGAAAAGAATATTGATAAGCTAGAATATCTTGATATAGATAATAGACATATTGATAAAAAAGATATTTATTGCTATGGAGAAATTAATTTATCTTCTGATGATGATATTCAATATCTCAAAAAGTTTAACTTACTTGATACTGATAATGGTGGAATTATTCATAGTAATTTTAATTATCAAGAAGGTTATGCAGTTATTGAAACAGTAGCTAAAACTTATCCTACTTTTGATGCTATTGAATGGTTTAAATATAATCATTGTCTTATTGGTAAACCTGCTCGTATTATTATTTATAAATGTAAGAAAGAAGATTTATGATAATAAAAGGATACGAAGAAAAGTTAGATGGTATGTATATTAGATATATTAATCATCTAATTAATAAAAGTAATGCGCATGGTGCAATTGAATATTTTATTAAAGATTTAGATTGTACTACTATTTATGATGATGGTTCTCGTCCTAGACAAACTATTAATTATGGTTATCGTATTGCTATTTCTAGTATTGAATATATTCTTGACCAATTATATCTTGTTTTAGAAGAACATCCTGAAAAAGCTCAAGATTATATTGATTATCGTAATAATATTATTAAAAAAGTTATTAATATACATGAAAAGAATATTGATTTCGAGAGAAGAAACCCAGTACGATATTATACTAAAGAATCAAGGAAAAGGACTAGAAGTTCTAGCAGAGTTAATACAGCAAAAGACATCTTTACAAATAACGCCATTGATGTTAGCACCGGTGTTGCAAAGGCTGTTAAGCCTAAAAAGGAAACGGTTGCTCAGCGTAAAGCTAAACTTCTAGGAGGAAAAGCTGTTAGTTTTGCATTTAGTGGTTTAAAAATAAGTGAAAACAATGAATAAACTTTATCGTAGAAATAATAATGGTGCTCCTACTGTTTGGTGGGCAGAACTTGACAGTGGTACTAATAGTATCACTGTTTTTTATGGTCTTATTAAAGGTAACATTCGTAAAGAGATTTATACTGTTACTCAAAAAGATGGCAATAAAGAACTTCAAAGTAGATATAATGATAAGATTAAACAAGGTTATAAATATCTTGTAGAGATATGTGATATGAATGATAGACCCCCCGTGGAGGATGTAAGTAGTCTTGAACTATATAACTTTCTTAACATTTATCTACCTAAAGAACTTACTAATGGAAATAGTGGTCTTCTACTCCCAATGCTTGCTAAAACGTATAGCGGTAATGTTTGGAAAAAAGTCAGTTATATGTATGGTCAGTATAAGATTAATGGTCTTCGTTGTATTATTACTGCTTATGCTCAAAATGATATGTTCAAACCTACCAGACTTCGTTTCCAAAGTCGTGAAGGTATTACTTGGCATACTCTTGGCTATCTTGAAGATTATCTTCTTTCTGTTATTCCTACAAATGTTATCGGAGATATGATTGATGGATATGTAGCTCTTGATGGTGAAATTTATCTTCCTGGTCATTCAATAAATGAAATTAATCATTTTGTTAAAGACCCTAATTGTCTTGAAAATAAACTTCTTCAATTTTGGTGTTATGATATTATGATGGAAGGTAATCAAACAAATAGAAATTATTATAGATATCATATACATATACCTACTTCATTTGCTGATATTAATACCCATCTTAATAATAAAGAGCGACTCATTATTCTTCCTCATAGAATTGTTAGTACTGATAATGAAGCTATTGAAGCTAGAAATCATTATATTAATATAGGTTTTGAAGGTCTTATATTACGTAATCCAGATACTGATTATCAATACGGTCGTCGTAGAGTTAATTATATGGAAAAGTTTAAAGATACTGCTGAAGGAGATTTTGTTATTATTGATATTTATAAAGAAGAGAAGCGAGATTTACCTATTCTTCTTTGTAGAAATGATATTAATAATGAAACTTTTGAAACTAGATTAAGTTCTCCACATTCTGTTCAACGTGATGTTTTATATAATAAAGAAAAATTTATTGGAAAAACTGTTCATATACATTATGGCGAAAGAAGTGGAATTAGTAGAGTTCCGTTTCATATAAAAAGCGTTGTTTAAATGGAAATACTTGATTATAATATAATTAAAAATCATAGTTTAGATAGAACTAAATCTTACTTTAGTTATTATTATAAATCTATTATTCTATTTACTGATTATGATGCTAAAAGTTATAATTTTGCTACTAGATATAATGATATAACTAAAAAGAATGAACTTTATGTAATTCTATATAAAGATAAAGTTTCTAATGGTGGTGTTCCTCTTATTAGAGATGCTAATACAGGATTTAAGTTATTTCTTTCTAGTAATATTATTAATACTTTAGATAAAAGATTATATACTAAGTTTGTTGCTAGTAAATGTGATTTTAATATTAATGTTAAATTTGTAGAAGAACGTGATGATTTTTGTATTATTTATAATATAGATATTGATTAAGTTAAACCTAGTGCTCATATCGAGTGCTAGGTTTTCTTGTTTCAGACTGGATGTAAAATGATACATAACACGCTCGTAGATATGATTCTTTTTGCCTACATTGAATTTTATATATCAAAATGAAGAATCTATCACGATTCAATTTGCGTGGCATTGTGAGCTTTAAAATGCGTAATTCTTACTATTACATTCAGCATCAAATTTATCATTAAGTTTACTAGTAAATTCCTATTATATTTTTATATTTGTGCTGATAAAAAAAAACAAATTATTATGAATCTTAATAAACCTAGTCTTATTGGTATTAAAGGATTTAAAGGAAGTGGTAAAGATACTGTTGCTTCTATGATTAGTTATATCCTTTATGTTGGTACTACCAAAGCTAATTTTGATAGTTGGCATGTTCAACATCAAGCAGATATTATTAGTAATAGTGAAATTATAATTCATTTTGCTGATAAACTTAAAGATGATATTACTGATTTATGTGGTATTAATCGTTGTTTATTAGATAATAGACTTATTAAAGAAACCCATTATTATAATTTTGCAACTGGAATTGTTTCTATGAATACTAAAGATTCTTACCATGTTATTGATGAAGTACCTACAAATTTATCTCATTTATTAGCATTAAATGGTAATAATGTTAGTATTAAAATTCGTACCCTTCTTCAATATTATGGTACTGAAGTTATTAGAAATAAGTTTTGGCAAGAAGCTTTTATTCGTTATACAATTAATAAAGCATTTGGTGTTATACATAAAGAGGGACGTTGTATAATAGCTGATGTTAGATTTGATAATGAATGTGAAGCTATTAAAAAATATGGAGGAGTTATAATAAGAATAGACAGAAAAGTTAATGAAAGTAATAACAACCATGAAAGTGAGAAAATAAAGATTTCTCAAGATGAATATGTTATTACAAATGATGCTACTCTTATGGGATTATTTTATAAAGTTCTTGGTTTTGTAATTAATAATATTGTATGAAGTTACATTCTATTTTTGGTATAAATGGTCTTGCTAGAACTTGTTTATGTTGTGGTAAGATTATAGGTTATACTCCTATTGGAGATAATGTTGATGAAGACCTTTCTAATAGTAAACAAATTGCTGATGCTACTGTATGTAAAGAATGCATAGATAAATTAGATAATGAAACTTGTTTTGTGGCTTGTGATGTTAATAAAGAAGGTTATGTAATTTCTACTTATGATACTTTATGGATTAAAAATAATGGTCTTAAAGAGTTTTTTAAAGAACTTGATTTAATACAACCTATTAATATTATGCCTAAAGAACATTTCTATACTGTATTTGGTAATGTAATTAAAGATTTTTATAGTAATAAAGAAAATGAAAATAATAGAACCTAAAGTTGAACTTTGGCGTCAAGAAGATGCTAAAGCTCATGTTGCTAGATGTGCTAGAGTTTGTTATGGAAAAGAAACAGGTAATGATGAAGCTACTGTTAAAAGATTAATTAATAGTAAACATTGGAGTATGTTTCGTCATGAAACTGTATATGCTATGATTCCTATTGAATTATATTATGGAAATTTTGGAGAAATTCTTAAGGGTTATAAAGCTTCTCCTTATATTTCATGGTTTACTGTTAGAGATTATATATATGTTTCTACTAATGGTAATTTTATGTTAGATATAGAAAAATATGAACCTATTTTATATAATGAAATTAATAATTATAGAGTTAGTGAAGAAGAATTTAATTCTTGTGAAACTGCTTATAATCTTTTTACTCGTTGGACATTTTGTGTAGATACTCAAATTAGTACTTCTCGTGAATTAAATAGAGTTAGTCCTAATAATATTGCTGAAAAATCTACTCGTTATGTTTACGAAGATGGTACTATTTGTAGACCTCATTGGATGAGTAATGATATAGCTAATCATTTTAATAATGAACCTATATTTGACGAATGGATTGTTGAAAATGAAGAACATAAAAAAGTTTATTTATATTATGATGCTTGTGAAAGTAGTTTTAATAAATATCACATTCTTATTGATGAATATAATATGAATCGTCAAGATGCTCGTGGTATTCTTCCTATTGATACTGCTACTCGATGTGTTTATACATATTCTATTCTTGAATGGCGCGCTATTCTTGATTTACGTTATTATGGTACTACTGGTAAGCCTCATCCAAATGCCTATATTATTGCTAGTATGATTAGAGATGAATTAATGGAACTTGGTTATGACTTTAGATGAATTTCGTAGACATCCTGCTTATGATTATTATATAATAACTCTTGTTTCTGATTGTCTTGTTTGTGATTTAGAAACTAAATTCGATAATCAATATACTATTATTTATATGAAAAGACCTAATTTTGAAAATAAGAGAAAAGATTATATAATAAGTGTTCCTTGCGATATTGCTGATGAAAGTGAAGAATATATTCAATCTCTTCTTACTTATGATAATTATAAAGATTTAGAATATATTCGTAAAGATAATGAATTTTATTTTTATCTTAAAACTTATTCTAATGAGTGATATTAATCAACTTAAACATTTTGATGCTCTTGATTATAAAGGTGAATATTTTACTAATGAACTAAAAGATGGTGAAGAATTTCTTTATTCTACTATTAAAATTCAAGATGATAGTAAAGTTACATTTCTATGTAAATATGAAAGTAATAAACATATTAAACCTTGTAATTATTGCCCATTAGTAAAATATCTTTGCCTTGGTATTGATTGTCATGCTGTTATACTTAAACAAATAAAATATGAAAAGAAGTAAACGTTATATTAAAAAGCAAACTAAATCTCTTATTAATAAGAAAGCTCTAGCTAAAATTATTGAACGAAGTAATATTTGTAAACATGCTATTAAAGAATTAAAACTTGCTGGTTATGGCAAAGGAGATGGTGGTCCTAACGATTGGATATATCAACAAGTTCTTGAAGCTGTTGCTGTATTTTCTTCTCATGACAATTCTGGTATTTCTGCTCCTTGGGAAATAAATCTTGTTCAAAAACTTTGTAATTGGGGTATTATTTCTCCTCTTACTTTTAAAGATGATGAATGGATTCGGATTAGTAAAGATAGTTTTTATCAGAATAAGCGTAAAAGTTCTATATTTAAAAAACCTGATGGTTCTATTTATGATATATATGCTTTTAGTAAAAAGCCTACTAGTACTTATAGTTTTAATACCAAAATTTGGGAAGAGAATAATAAAGGTATTACTTGGAGTGGTGGGTTATTTGAACATAAAGATAATATTCTTACAGGTCGTTATTTTAATAGATGTTGCATTAGATGGATTGACATGTATAAAGGTTATACTCCTAGACCAAAACAAATAATTGATTGTGTTGAAGTAGAAATTTCTCCTGATAATTGGATTATGTCTGTTGATGCTAATAATACTGATTTAGCAATTCTTAGTGCTTATTATCATATTGATTGGAAAGAATGTCGCTGTTTAAAAGGAGTTAAACTTGAAGATGTTACTCCTGAACTTGAACAAAAAGCATTTGAAGAAATGAAGTAAATTATTAATAATTTAAATATTAAAGTTATGAAAAGAAGTTTTTATGGATTTAATAATCGTTTTAGAACTACTAAAAATACAGAAGTTATTGTATTTGAAAAAGGTGGATTTGTTGGAAATCTTGGTTTAAGTAAAAAAACTATGGAATAAATATGTTGAAGTTGAAAGAAAATATAAAACTGATACAGATAAAATGACAGCTAGTGATTATACTCATTTATTTGGATATTTGAATCCTTATTATCGTACTGCTTATTCAATTCCTAAACGTAAAAGATAATGGCTAGTATTTATAATATTACTGCTGAACTTGAGGATATATTTCTTGAGTTGGAAGAAAATGGTGGAGAGTTAACTCCTGAACTTGAAGAACGTCTTGCTATTACACAAGATAATCTTAAAGAAAAACTTAATAATTATCGTAAAGCATATACAATGCTTAATCTTGATGCTGAATCTTGTAAAAAAGAAGAACAACGATTAGCTTGTCTTCGTAAAACTAAAGAAAATAACGCTAATAGACTTAAAAGTGTTATGCTTGATGCTGTTATTACTTATGGTAATTTAGGTGAATCTGGTAATAGAAGTATTGATTTAGTTGATAGTAAACTTTATACTAGAAATAGTAAATGTGTTGAAGTAGATGAAAGTCTTAATCAAATATTTATTGATTTAGTATTAGACCATTTTAAAACTCTTTGGGATAATGATTTAATTACTGATGATATTGAATCATTTAATAGAGAAATTATGCTTGATAATATTAATACTAAATTTGCTATAAATTATCCTGAGCAATCTGCTAAACTTAAAGAAGAAACTGGAGGTTATTTTACTCTTGATGATTTAGATTGTATTAAAGTTAAATTTGAAATTGAAAAACCTATCGGTGATTTAGCTAATAAAGCTAATTTTGATTTGATTAATACTTTCTTTAATCATCAACATGAAATGACTAGAAGTAGTTCTGTTAATAAAACTACTATGAAAAATATTCTTAACAATGGTAGAGATATTAGTATTGCTAAGTTTGTCGAAAATACTAGTCTTATTATTAAATAGCTAAATTATACTCCCCGTGGAGGATGATGTGCATTTCATACTCTACGGGGAGTCAACACTACTAATCTTGTTAATTATGGAACTAGAAGATAAAGTAAGAGAAGTAATTAAATGGTATATAGATACCTATGGAGTTACTAACAGTCAAGCTATTAGAGATATTGAACGTATTATTGAATATATTAAAACTTATAATTAATGTATAAAGTTAAAGGTAAACCTTGGGGTTATTCTGGTGCTATTGATGTATCAGATTGTTCTACTGCTAAAGAAGTTATGATTAAAGCTAATCTTAACTTTGAAGTAGCTAAATGTGAATTGGTTGGTAAAATGCCTATTAAACTTACTGGTACAGATGAAGAACTTGACAGAATTATTAAAGAACAGAAAAATGGCGCTCACGTATTTGGTACTGACATTTATCGTAAGTGTGATAACGCCTTTGCTACCTATCGTACTGATTGCAATATTCCTCTAGGAACAGTTAGAAATAAATATACAATTGTTCAAAATAATGAAGCTTTTAATTTCTTTGATGATGCAATTGGTAAAAATTCTGCTATTTGGCAAACTGCTGGTTTTTGGGGTAATGGAGAAAGAATATTTGTAAGTGCTAAACTTCCAAATAATTTTCTTGTTAAAGGTGATCCTGTTGAAAATTATTTAGTATTTACTAATACTCATGATGGTAGTGGTGGAGTTAAGATTTTATTTACTCCTATTAGAGTTGTTTGTCAAAATACTCTTAATGCTGCTATTCATTCTAGTAGTAATTATGTTAGTTTTAGACATACATCTAGTGTTCATAACAAAATTAGTATTGCACAAGAAATATTAGGTATTAGTAAAATTAAATCTGAAGAATTTGCTCAATATTGTAATTTGCTTGCTGATATTAAAGTTACTGATGAAGATGTAATTCAATTTATTGGAGAAAATATTCTTACTCAAGATGAAGTTCAACGTCTTAAAGATACAGGTCATACTATTAAAGATATAGCTTATCGTAATGGTTTAGCTTTATCTGATAGTAAAATAAGTAGTAGAAAAATGAATGTTATTTCTGATACTTATAATTATTATTTTGATGGTCCTGGTCAAAGAGATATTTTAGGTACTGCTTGGGGAGCTGTTAATGCTGTTAGTGGATATTATTCTAATATAGATAATATTGAAGGTACTAAACGTTTTGATAGTATTTGTTATGGAGATAAATCAAGAAAAATAGAAACTGCTTTTGCTCTTGCAGAAGCTCTTTAATTTATTAATTTAATTATATATGGAAATAAAAGTATTTAAACTGAAAGAGATTAAACTTCTTAGTGGAGATGTTGTAGATGTAGAACAGTATTGTAATGTTCAACCTATTCTGCCTGCTTATGGTAAAGAAGGTGATGCTTGTATGGATGTTTATCCTATTCATTGTGAATATGATAAAGATAAAGATAGATTTATCTATCATACAGGTTTAGCATTTAATATTGGAAATGATGCTAATGGTGAACCTAATGAAATGTCTTTACGTCCTAGAAGTAATCTTACTAAATCTGACTTTTATATTAGTAATAGTCCTGGGACCTTGGATAGCGGTTATCGTGGAGAACTTCTTATTATTTTTAAGAATCGTACTTCTAGAGATTTAATTCATGCTGTATCTACTCTTGCTGAAATAGTTGATAAGTTGAGAGAACATATGCATTTACCTGATAGTATGGTTGGTAATGCTAGACTTAAACTTAATAATGTTAGAGCTACAACTACTAATATTCTTGGTAAACTTTCTACTCCGCCATATAATTGTGATGGTAAAGATAGATGTTGTCAACTTATTATTAATAGTGCTCAAAGAATTACTTGGAAAGAAGTTAAATCTATTGAAGAATTAGGAGAAAGTGAACGTGGAAACAAAGGATTTGGAGAAGGAACAGGCGGAGCAGCTAAAGCTTAAAGTTGGTGCTCGTTATATTCATAATAAAACATCTAATGAATATATAATTATTAGTATTACTAAAATGAAACATCCAGATACAGGTAAATGGATATCTGCTGTTATATATCATAGATATGGAAATCCTGACCATTTATGGTGTAGAAGTGTTGAAAGTTTTAAAACTCATTTTAGTGATGCTAAAGTTGAAGGAGATGAAGTATATCTATGAAAAAGTTAATACTATTTTATTTACCTGATTGTAATGTTAGTAAACTTTTTGAAGAAAGGCTTCACAAAGCTCTTGCTCTTACTGAGTTTGCCGGTAGGTTTAATCTTATTAGGCATAATCTATATACTGATAATGGTAGACAAGAGGCTAGGAGTATTGGTGTTAATGACGCTCCTACTGCTTATTGTAACGGGTCTGTGCTTCGTGGTGTGCAAAGTGATTACTCTATTAGGAAGTATCTTAGGAGCATATTAGAACAGTCATAGTTCTATTTCTTTTGCCCTACATTGAATTTTAATATTTAATGTGATTAATCTATCACGCTTTGATTATCATTCAATGTAGGGCTTTAAAATAACCAATTTTATAAATTCTCATTATATTATACGAATACTATGGTTAAAATTGAATTTTATTATAAAAGTGCTGATAAAGATAAAACAGAAGCTATGAGAGAAGCTATTGATATAGCTTTATTTGGTACTAATGTTCAATGTAATTTTAAAAATCTTCCTGACCATCTTATTCTTGAAGATATGATACTTGAAAAGGCTGTTGCTGGTAAGAATATTACTGAATATCCTACTTGTATTATATATCGAGATGATACAGAATATAAACGATATAGTAATTCTGTTACTTGGGAAGAACTTCGTAATGATATTAATTATCTTACTGGAGATGAACCTACAAGACAAACAAATAATATATTTGTTGAAGCGTTTATTGATAAACATGATTGTATAACTCGAGCTAAATGTGCTGATGCTATTGCTTGGATGTGGAAATATCAGAATACTAAAGTAGAATATATTCAAACTAATGTTGATAATCCGAATAAGTTTGCTGTTGTAATTAAAGATAGTTGGAGAACTTATGCTACTTATGTATATTCTGATAGTCTTACTACTGAAATGATTAAGAATACTCTTCTTAGAGTTCCTAATACTATTAAAGAAGCTGTTAAAAATAATGCTATTGTGTTATGATACGTATTGATTGTTTTACTAGAGATGGTTGTGACGCTTGTAAAATAGCAATTAAAAATATAACTGAAGCTATTAATGAAGCTAATTGCGATATTACTCTTAATATTCGTAATACAAATCTAGATGATATTCTAAGAAAAGAAATTACTAAATTTCCTACTACTGTTATTACTAAAGTCGATAATGATTATAAAAGAAAAGAATTAGCTCGACTTGAAGGTAGCTTTCCTAGTGATTATATTAAAGATATTATTAATAAACTTGAAAAAGAATAAACTATGACAGTTAAAGAACTTATAGAAATGCTTAAAACTTGCGATGAAGGATCAATAGTATATATTGATTATAATGGTGATATTAATTCTATTGATGAAGTATGTGATTATAGTAATAATTGTGGAGAAGTTATAATAGTTAGTGATTAATTAAATTTTAAAGCTATGACAGTTAAAGAACTTATAGATAAACTTCAACAATTTGATGAAGATAAACTTGTTTTAGTTGAAGATACTGAATATAAAGAATTTCAGGCTATTGATGTTGAACCGGTAGATGATAGATTTATAATAATTACTACTACGATTAAATAAATAATTAAATTTTAAAATTATGGCTAAATTTATTGGTGTTAAAATGATTGAAGCTGTTCATATGACAGCTCGTGAGGCAAATGAGAAAACTTTGATTTAAATGTTGGTTCTAATTATGCTCGAATTAAAGCTGAAGATAAAATTTGGGAAGGTCTTGGATTTGTTCTTCAATGGGCTAAATATGGACTAAAGAAGTAAATAGTATTAATGCTAATGGTTCATATGTTATACTTAAAGCTGGCTCTAATAGAGCTGGCTTTATTAAATTTAATGATTAGCTTGGAACCGCTACGAGTGCTACGCACTCTTCGCTATACTCCCCGTAGAGGATGGAATGGTAGTTGTGCTAGTAATATTAGTATAGTTATTAATGATAATGATTATATTGATTGAATGAATACTAGTCTATTCCATCCTCCACGGGGAGTTGAGCGTAGCGAAGCGGAGCGTTCTACTAATCCTTAAACTTATAGTCGTTGGCATGACTGAAACCTCGGTAGCTAAGCTAGTCTTACTACTGGGGTTTATTTTTATCTTATTGTTAAACTTAAATATATTATAATTATGGTTGCATTTATTGTTCTTCTTGGAATTATATTTGGTGGTGTTAAATTATTAGCTGTTGCTAATAATATTAGTGATAATGAAGCTATGGATAAGTATAGTGGAAAATTATTTGTTGTTGGTATTATAGTTTTTGTTATTCTTATGTGTGTTATTGGTAATAATGATGATGGTTTTAATTAATATATTGCTATTATTAATAATCATATAGGCTATGCGCCTACGCACAAAGGTTGCACCTTTGATTGGCTTATAGAATAGACTAGATATTCGTAGTCGTTAAAGTGCTGATAATCAGCATAAAAGCTATGTTAAATCAACACCCGTAGTATGACTGATACAAAGATTAGTAGAACTAGTACAAAGATTAGTATAATTTTTTATTCTATTAACATTTGATATAGTTATATTTTTTATCTTTGGAATATAAAATTATATTCTTATGCCTACATTTAAATCTATTAGTAAAAGTAATAAACCTAATAATAGTATAGTTAATTATGCTATTAATGATGTTAATACAGTAGCTATTGTAACAAAAGATGGTGAAATTATTGATAAGAAAGATGTTCTTGTCATGTATGCTGATTCTAAAAGTCATAAACAACTTATTGATGAACAAAAGAAAAGATTATACTTTAAAGTGTTTATTGATACTTTAGGCAATATTTATAATCTTACTAATAATGAAAAAAATGTTTTATTTTATATTAATAGTCATGTTCTTTTAACAAGACAAAAACCAGATAAAACTAAACTTTATTTTTCGGTTAATGCTATGTTTTATGACGATTGTGAAGAAGAAACTAAAGTTCCAAAGCCATCTATAAAATCAGCATTATCTAGTCTTAAAGATAAAGGATTTATTAATCATTATAAAGATAAAGAAGATAAATGTGTTAAAGGTTGCTATGTTGCTAATCCTAAATATATTTATAGTGGTACTCCTGAAGATTATGTTAATGATTGCTTTGAACTTCAAACTAAAGGTATTCTTGTATTAATATAAAAGTAAAAGGGCTTGTCTAGGTAGTGATACCATAGGCAAGCCCTTATTTTTTACTAGATTCAAGTCCAGCTTATTCAAATATATCTTTAGCTATATCTTTATAAGGTATAATACTAAGTATATTTTCATCAAGTTTATAATAACTATTATTATTTGGTAAATCAAGAACTCGATTAATACTACGAACAACAGGTATATTACGAACAGCCATAACTTCAAACTTATTCATACCTTTATATCTACCAGTAGTATATTCCTCAGTAAAGTCTTCTTCAATAAGGAATCTAGCAGCCATAGCAGTAGTACCAATTAAGTCATTAATAGTTTGTCCAATAGCAACAGGACTAGACCATAGTTTTTTACCTTCAGCATAAGCTCCAAATGGAGTAAATGAAGCAGCTTCAGAAGCAAGACGGTCAGCATTATAAAGCATAAGGTTATATATAATACTTTCGTCATCATCTCCTCCCATACCAGTAATAGCAATTGCTCCAATTATAGCAGCACCTACATAAAGTAAATCTCCTAAATTACGTCTTATATTTGCTTTTTCATGTTCAGGAAGAATTTCATAATTAAGTTTGAAATTAACAGCAAATGAAAGTAAATTCTTACCATAAGTTTGGAACGCTTTAAGAACATCACTTACATTATTAATTTCTCCTATATTACTTTCTTTAAATGGAATAGTTAGATAATCATAAAGACTATTATAACTACCTTTCTCAATAGTACCAAGAGTTTCATTATAATAACCATTCCAACGATAACGTTTCTTAAAACCGGGATAAAGATGTTTATGATATTGCATTACCATACCACCCCACCAATGCTGTTCAAGATTAGCAGAACCAAGTTTATCATATACACCATGAACTTTCTTATTAACTTCACGAACTTTATCAATAAATCTAGCATACTCTTTAAGAGTAAGTTTACTATCAGTTTTTATTTGAGCAATTCCATCTTTAAGTTCAAATTGATTATAAATATCTGGAAGTTTTTCAAATTCACTATCAGCATTTTTAATAAGTTCTTTACGTTTAGCTATATATTCTCTTTTTTGTTCTTCATTAAGATAAGTCTTAACAAAGTCAAATATAGGATTAGCTTTAAAAAGATTATATTTAGCACGTTTTTTATTATCAGCTTTAGCATCATCCATGAACTTATTAAATTGTTTAAGAAGAGATTGATTCTCTCCTCCACGGGGAGTATTTATTACTGACATAAGAGCATCTTGTTCAGCTTTACGATGATACATTTCTTTACTCATTATATCATAACCGCCTCTACCATTATCAACAAGTCTATGAGATTTAAGCATAGCAAATAACATTACATTCTGCATATAATATTCACCAACAGATTGAGGACTAAATAGTAAACCACGGAATCTACGAATATTTTCTTTAAGACCTTCAGCTGTACTAACTTCTGTTACTCTATCAAAATCAACAACATGACTAAGTTTGATAATAGCATCTTGAAGTGTACTACTGTTTTCGCTATACATATTAGTCATATAACTAACTGTTCCTTTAATCCATTCAGATTTACCATTTTCCCAATCTTTAAGATTAATATATTCTCCAGCAGCTCTCTCCATAAATATATTACTAGAACCGATAAGAACGTTAGCTATACCACCAGTAATATTCATCATCATATATTTACTACCAGCAATATTTTGAGCAAGAGAACCAAGTTTAACTAAATTAGGAGTTTTATTATTCTTATATTGTTCAAATACAAGTCTACGAATAAAACTTCTAAGATGTTCACTAGTTCTAGTTTGTTTTTCTTGTTTATATTCAATTTCTCCACCAGCACTAGCTTCTCTATCTTCAGTTACACTACCTTTATAATTTATATCATAAGCAGTATTACTAGTAATAATTTGGTCAGCAGTATAAAGTAAGTTTTTAACTGTTTTAATAGCATTATATCTATTACTTTCAATTAAGAAACTATTAAATACTTCTTCCCAATTACGATTAAGAATATCATTATGTATTTTATTATTTTTCTCTATAATTTCATTTCTAGCTTTAATAGCTTCAGCTTTACGTTTAATAAAATCTTCTTCACTTTCATTAGGTTCTTTAAACTTAGGAATAGTTGGAAGTTGCTGAGTATCTTTATTAGCTAATTGAGATAATCTAGGATTAGGAATATCATAATCTTTATCAAAAGTTAAATCTTCATTGTTTCTCCATCCTGTATTATTAGGAACATTAGCTGTCCAACCAAGAAAACCAATAGCTTGTTCAAAATAATCTTTAGCAGTCATTTCTTTAGACTTAGGTAAAGATGGAAGATAACCCATATCAACATATCTCTTATTACTATTAGTAAAACAATACTTTTTCATAAGTTCGTTTACTTTATCCATAAGTTCAAGTTGATATTCATTAAGATTAGTATAATTAATATTATCATATCCTGTTCCTACTCTATACTTATTAACAAAATTACTATATTCTGGATTAATAAGTTCTTCTTTAGGAGTAATATGCATTTGATTAATACGTGGTTCATAATTACCAACAACAGCACTACCATCATCTTTAATCATTTGCATACTTGTCCAAATACGAATAGGTTTAATAGTACGAGTATATGGGTCAAAATAATGATTATCTCTATACCATTGTCTATATTCTGCACTATCAATACCATATTTATCAAGAACTTCTTTTTCTTTCATATAATAATACTGAGTAGTAGTTTCTCTAGTTCTTTTTTGAAGAATATTAATTGCAGCAGTTCTATCAATATCAGTCCATTTATCTAAATCTTTTGGTTTAATAACACCATAGATAGTACGATTAGGTCTTTCAGTAACAGTTCCATCTTCTTCAACTTGTTCACTAAATACTTTTAACCAAGCATCATAATATTTTTTACCTTTAGCAAAAGCTCTATTTTTATCAAGTTCATATTGTTTCCAATTATATGTAACTTCACATTCAGATTCAATAAATTCAGCAACTTGTTTTGCTTTTAGTTTATCAGTACTCTTTTCTCCTCTTGTTATATCATTGAAAATATTAAAACTAGTTTCAAGCTGTTCTAAATCTTGTAGACTTATATCAGAAGTATTAAGTGTTCTAGTAGCATTATCAAAATATTTTTCAAGTATTTTATTAATAGCTTCTCCAACATTAATTTCTTCCTCACTCTTAGATTTATTACCTGTAAGATAATTATAAAAATCAGCACGATAAACTCTTAATTCATCATCAGCAGAACGTATGATACCAACATAAGGCATACCATTACCTTTAGTATATTTATATTTTCTAACTGTTTCAGTTTTAATAAGAGCTGCACGTTCTTCTGGTATTTTACGTCCATCAACTACGTTAAATTCATCTTTAGCTTGAAATTCTCTAATAGCAAGATTAAGAACACTATTACCTTTATTAGCGTCTTTAAGTTCTTCAAATGCCCAATTTAAATCTTCTATATCTTTAATATCAAGAATATATCTAGTATTCTTACGAATCCATTCTTTAGCTTCACGATATTCAGGAACTTTCATAAGTTCTTCCATACTAATAAGAAGATTACCATTAGCATCACGTTGACTTTCATATTTACTAATAATAGAAAGTTGTTCTTTAAGTTTAGAATCAAATCCTTCTTTAGCTTGCTTATCATAGAACATTTCTTTAATTTTACGAATATTAGTTTGATAAGCACGAAGTCTTTCAGCTACATTCAAATCATGACCAATCTTTTTATTACCATCTTCATCATAAAGACTAGTAAGACTATCCATTTGAGCATATATACGTCCAAGTTCTTCATCTTGACTTTGCGTAGTAACATTATCAGTAGCTTGACTTAGAATATCTCGTATTCTACCATTAAATCTTTTATATTCAGCAAATTCTTTAAGAATACCATCATCTCCTTTTTTAAGTCCTAATAAACTTCTTTCAAGATTTATAATATAAGTAGAATATTCAATAATAACATCATTACCATCTTCATCTTGAACTGTGATAGGCTTAAGTTGATGAATAGTAGTCATATCAATAAATTTAGCTTTATTAGATAAAGCAATAAGATGTTCAACACTATTTATACCAAATTTTTGTTCAGCTTCAATAGCAGCATCTCTATACTTCTTCATCTTTTCTTCCCAAACAGGATTATTAGGTTGAATTAATCTACCATCATCATCAATAATACTATCAAGACTAACAGATTTACCATCTTTAGCAGCTCTAGATTTAAGTTCTTTAAGATAGTTTTTAAAGTCATTAGATTCTTTAATACCATTAAGACGACCTTCTTCAACAGTACCCATTACATCTTTAAGTATATTCTGCAATACAAAATTACGATTAGCTCTAATATCTTGTATCCAATAATCCATAAATCCAGTATCACCATAAGCATCAAATTCTTTCATTAATCCGCTTATATAATTAGGATTAGTAGTACGTAATTGAATCCATCTTTCAAACCAATTCTTTCTAGCAGAACGAACAGTAGTATTAGCATCTATTTGATTAACTAATTTTTGAATCTTTCTAATATTTTCTTTAGTTTTGTCATCAATATTAGTTGTTTCAATATCAATATCACTAATAAGTTTATATTTATTTTTAAATGTATTAGCACTAAGAATAACATCTAAAAAACGATTTTGAAGTTGTTCATCTTTAAGAACTTTACCAATAACATCTTTATCGTTAATAGGTTTATCGATACCATCAATTTTAATAAAACGATTGATATCGTTAAGAATATTATTAGCTTCAACATCTATATAATTAGCTATAACTGATAACGAAAATTCAGAATTATCAGAAAGACTACTACTATCAAGATAATTAATTTCAGCATTATTAAGAGCGTTTAATACATTTTGAGCAGCAGGTTGTCCATGACGAACAGCTCTTGAAATAATTAAACTTGCATTTTTAGCAAATCTACCAATAGGAGTTTGGTCATCAACACTACTATATCTATCAGTATTACTAGTAACTCTATTTATTTCATTTTCATTAATTTCAATAAACAATTCAAGTTTATTATCTTCAATATTAGGATATTTAGCTTTATATTGTTTTAAATCATCGCTTAAATTAATAGCAGTAGTCCCATTAATATTAAGATAAAATTTATCATTAATAGTATATATAGTATTATTCTCAAAAGGAGTATTCATAAAAGGTTGGAAATACTCATCAGATATATATTTACTATATAGTTCAGGAACTTCTTTATAACCTTTATTTACAGCTTCATTAATATTATCTTTAATACCATCAATAAATTTATCTCTTTTTTCTTGTTGAGTAAGACCATCATAAAGGAGAACAGCTAATGGTTTATGAATATTATTATTAGCTATAATACTAGGCTCAATACTATTATAAGTTTCAAATGATTCAAGTCTATCAATAGGATAATAAGCTAAAGTTCCATCATAAGTTCCTTTAATATATAAATTTCTATTAATTCTAATAACATTAATAGCATCTCCATTTCTTATTATTCCTACATTATCAAGATTTTCTTGACCATTAAAAGTAATAATACCATTATGTTTTAAATTATAATTAATTTTATTATTAGTAAGTCTTTTAAATGTATAACTAGGACAGTTAAAACTATTATAATTCTTACGAATAAAACCAATTATATCTTCAACATTATCTTTATCAACAGAACCATAACTATTAATACCTTTCATAGCTATATCTCCAATAGCTATTCCGCTCTCACTCAATCCTCTAAGGGGAGTATTACTTATAAGTCTACTAATATTTCTAGTTCTAAATTTATGTCCTTCAACAATAAAAGCATATTTAACTAAATCAAGAGCAGTAAGTTTAATAAGAGGATTAGGATGATTCCAAGCTCTATCAAACAGTCTATGAGCTTCATCATTAGTAATATCACCTTGTATATAATTAATATATTGAATATTTACATTACGACGATTATTTCTTTCGTCATTAGCAACTATTTCAATATGTTCAAATATACTACCGTCTTGACTAAAATTACGTTTAATCCAATCAACTTTTTGAGCAGGAGTAAGTCTAGCAAATACATCAATTTCAGTTTGTGTAGGCTCAAATATATTTTTAACTACAACATTATCTGTTTTAATATTAATTAATGTACCACTAACTCTACCAACTTCTAAAGCTCTAGATTTACCAGTACCATATTCTTTAATAGATTTAGGATGAACAAAATCACCATTAACAATAGTAACAGGTAAATTAAGATAAGAACTACCATTATTACCTACTTCTAGTTTATTAATAAGATAATCTTTATAGTCATTATATAACTTTTCAGTCATTATTCCACCTTTAGTCCATTCTGCTATTCTATATACATAATCAATAAATACAGGATTAGCAGTTTCAAATACTTGTTGAGTAGCTTTAACACTAAGAGCAGTACTCATTTGTAGAAAAGCGGCTAAACTAGGATAACTACTTCTAGATATATCTGATTTAATAAACGCATCTATACCACCACTAATATCAGGAAAGACACTCTCTAACAGCAAGGTTTGACCCCCCGTAGAGGATGGAGCATAAATATTACTATTTTCAATAACAGTTCTAGCATCTCTAAATACTTTATCACTAGCATAAAAACTTTGTTTAGCACCATATTTATCAGCACTAAGAATATTAAGATTATTACTTATATCCTGTCCGATTGAGTTTAACCGATTGAATTGTGCTAGAACATAAAGGTCAAATAAAGCCTGCTGAACGCCATTCATTTCCCCTCTAAGACGAGATTTATATGCGGATGATGAAAAGATAAGGTCAGGTGATGAAAATGCGTCAGAAACGCTTAAATTAAATAATTTCTTGAATGTTTCACCATAACTTTTATCAATAGTTTCAATTAGCTTTTTACGTCCAGCAAAATTAACTTTTTCACCAAAACCAAGACTATGAGTAACTTCTCTAATAGCTTCAGTAAGCGGATTTTTAGTACCTTCTGCAAGAACACTATTAGTTTCTTTCCATTTACGAACTAGTATATCAATAGCAGGTTGCCACATAAATCCAATAGCAGTATCATAATTACTTCCAAAGTCAACAATAGTTTTAAAAGCATTAAACGTATAAGTATTTTCATTATGTATACTCCCCTCTTTCATAACATCGAGAATATGAGCAGTAGTCTGAGAACTATAAGGATTAATCAAATAGCCATCAACATTCTTATCATCTTCAGACCAACCAAAATTCTTATGAGTAATACGAATATGTTTATTACCAATAGTTTCAACATTTTCTTTACCGTATCTATTAACAGCTTCTTGCTCACTAATCACATCAGTAGTGTACATAACTTTAATACCTTCGCTATGATTAGCTTTAGTAACATTTCCAATACTCATAAAAGTATCTCTATTAACACTGATACCTTTAAGTTTAATACCAGATGTAGCAGCATCAAACCAATCAAGTTGAGTAAAGAAATCACTAGGAGCAACAGTTGTTTTATTAGCACCAACTATTTCTGCATATAATTCATTAGCTTCTTTAATGTTTTCAAAATTAGAAGTAGTAGTATTTTCTTCAACTGCGGCAGGATTATTAAGTATATCAATAAATGATTGAATAATAGCATTAGTTCTAGCAGCTTGACTACTTACATCCTCCACGGGGAGTTTTAAGTATGATTCGTAAGATTTAAGACCACCATCTTTAGCTATTTTTTCAACTACACCTAAATTTCCATTATAACCATCTAATTGAGCAGTAATAACATCTTCACTATTTCTTAATGCTCCACGAAGATTACCTTGTTTATTATAAGTTTTACCAATAATCTTACGACTAGCTTTATCTACATTATCTTTAACATAATTAATATATCCAATTGTATCTTTAGTATATCTATCATAAGTAATTTCTGTAGGAACATTATTAACAAGATTAAATGTTTTAGACATTCCATAAACACTATCTACGTCAAAGTCAGAACCAGTCTGAGTAACCCATTCATCAGGAACAACTACAGTACTACCATAAGCATCAGGAAGAAACTCTTTAACATACATAATACAAATAGACTGTTTACCTTCTGTTGGAATACGATAACCAATCATTGTACGGAGATTATCTGGAACTTGTTCTATATTAAGTTTCTTAAGTTTATTACTCCATCTTGGAAGTTTAATTTCAGTATAATAAATAGGAGTACCATCAACTTCTCCAAGTTTCTTATATTGAAGTTTACTATCTGTTTGAGTTTGTTTATCAACTTTAAAACCAAAATCTGATAACTGAGCAGCATGCCAACCGCTAATAAGTTGTCTAGTAATATTAGTATTAAAATAACTATTAGCTATACTTTCAAGTTTATTATTAATATTAGATAAGAATAAAGGTAAATTATTAAATCCAGCACTATCTAAATCAAAAAATTCAAGAAGAGATTTTTCAACTCCTTGCTGTTGAGCATTTTCTTTAAATCTATCAAAAAATACAAAACGATTAAGATTTTTAATACTACCATTAGAATTTAAATCAATATGTCCTTTATCATCTAATTCAATACCGAGTTCATCACAAGTTTTTTCAAAACTATTTCTAATATTAGCTACATAATTATTAAATACTTTTTGTTTAAGACTATTTAGTTCATCAGTATTAGGAAGATTATCAAGCATTTTCTTCATAATCTGAATAGCAGCTTTATTACTAGCATCAACCATATGTTGAGGAACTTCTTGTTGTCTATAAAGATAATTATAACTAAATAATTCAGAATTATCAAATATATTATTATCAAATTCTTTAAGAGCTTCATCAGTTAGAACACCATCATTATTCCAAAGAGTCATTCTATTATGTTGTGCAACTTTGACAGTTTCAACAGTATTAAGTTGATGAATATCTCTTTTAGTCATTATATCATAAACTTTTTCAAGTTCTGTACCTTTAATAAGTTTAGGAATAAGAACAAACTCAGCGTTTTTTACCTGTCTAGGAACTTCAATACCAACAGTAGTATCATAATATAAATCATAATAGAAATTCTTTTGAATTTGAACTTTATTAGCAAATTTACTCCAATCAATTTTATCAATTGGGGTATCGTCTGTAAGACTTTGTATAAGTCCAGCATATTTATCTAATTCTCCAGAAGCTGCAATACGACGAATCCATTCTTCAAGAGTAATATAAGATTGTGCATCGTTAGCATTAACACCAGCTTTAAATGGAGATAATATTCTTTCTCTATCTTTTTTACTTAATCCAGCATCTTTAAGTTGTTTATTAAGTCTATCAATAACAACTTTATCAGAAGGTTTAAAAGTATTATATATAGTAACACCTCTAAATTTATCTTGTTGAATTACTTTTTTACGTTTAGTAATACCATTATCATTATAAGGAACTGTAATAGCATTACCTTTTAAAGTTATATCATATAAATTAGTAGGAGTATCTAAATCGTTTTTAGTAAAATCAGTATTACCAAAGGGATTGCCACTAGCTTGAACTTCTTTAATACGTTTTAGAATAGCTTGACCATTCTTATAAAAACTTTGGTCACCGCCATACATATCGTACATACTATCTCTAACAAGATAATCATTAACTAGAAATTCAGCTAAAGATTCATTATTAATCCTATCATCAATAAATGTACCATATTTATTTTTAAGTTCTTTATAACCATTAGTTATATATTCATTTAACCAATCAGCAACAGCATCTTCAAGAGCAATACGTTGTTCTCCATTAAGAACTACTTGATTATTAACATAGCTAAGTCCACGTGTAGACCCCCCGTAGAGGATATCAATTGGCTTACCATAGCCAAGTAATTCATTAAAAGCATTATTACTATTAGGAGTAGTTTTACTAACTAAACGTTTAAACTTAAATACTCTTCCAGCTAATACTTTATGACCATCTATAGTGGTAAATACATTACCTTTTCCATCTTTATGATATTGATTATAAAAATGTTCAGGTTTATTATTATAAATATCACTAAATTCAAAATCTCCATTAGTTAAAATAGGATTACCATTAGCATTAGTCTTAAACATTACATTAACAGCTTGAGCCATATTAGTAAGTTCTTGAATAGCTATATTATAATATTGTTTAAATAAAGGATGTTCTCTATTTATAACTTTGGTTCCATCTTCTAACTGACTACGCAATCCAACAAGACTATATCTAGGAGCGGTAATAGTAAAGTTTTTAGGAGCATCACTAGGTATTGGAAGTAGATAATTAGCAGTAGGAGTTTCAGAATTATTAATATCAGTCATAAATAATCCCATAGCAGTGATTAAATAATCACCATCACTCATGCTACGATATAAATCGTTATTATTGTTATCTAGTTCGCTAATGCCATTAAGAAGAGAAGTCTTAAACATACTGCGAGCATATTCAGTAAGTTTAGGAGTTCCATTACCAACTCGTCTAAATAATCCATAATTAATTATATTACCATTTTCATCTCTATGTTCAAGAAGTAAATTACTATAATCATATTGATGACTAGCAAACTTTTGTCTAGCATAGGCTTCAGCCATAGCATTTTGTTCTTCAATAGTAGATTTATCATCATTAATAATTTTAGCAATGTTAGTAATAAAACTTCTATTAATAACATCAGAACTTAAATTACCTTCAGGATTACGAGAATTAAGTTCAACAGGAATATAAATAATATCTTTAAAGACATCAGCCATTTGATATATAATAGAAGTATCACCTCTATTAATAAAACTATCAGGCATTTTAGTTCCTTTATCCTTTTTAAGCGCTTCTACATATTTATTATAGTTTTCAACTGTACGATTAATAACATTGGCAAAATTAATAAGATTATTAGCCATAGCTACACGACCAATCTTAGCAATAGCTAAATTAAAACTAGCTTGATTAATATCTGGAAATATTTCTTTAAAAGCATCATATAAATAAAGATTAGCATGAGGAGTATTTTTATATCTATCATATATACGAAACTTTTCACGAGCAGTAGGAACACGATTAGTAATAATATTATTCTTAACATTATTATAAAAAGTATTCTGTAAAATAGTACGAGAATCAGTATTAGGATTAGTTATACGAGAACGAACATAACTATTACCAACACTATCAGTTTGAATGTAAGTTTCAATCTTAGATATAATAGGTTTATTAAATACCATCATATACTTATTAGCAAATACTTTATTTTTGCTAAGTAAATCATGTAATTGAATCAAACATTCACAATTAGGAATATTTTCAGCTATACGTTTAAGACTAGCAATGAAATTATCAACATTACTAGTATCAGCACTAGCATATAATATTTTAGATAAGTAATTAGCATCAGAAAAAGTAACAACTCCTAATTCATTATTAGTATCAAAAGGATAACTTCCATTATCAAGTTGAGAAGCAGCAGTAAGTTTAGGTAAACTTGCAAGATGATATTTAATAATTTCTTCTACGTGTTTATTAAAATCTTTAACTTCACCAATACTTAAATTCCAAAGTTGAGTCATTAAATCAATACCATCATCTATACTATTTTCATCACCTTCAGTAGAAGTTTCATCAAGGTATCCACCTAATTCTTCATAATCAGTAGTTTGATATAATTCATCTCTTTTAATAAGTTTAGCAACATTCTTATTATTAAAAAGAGCTTCATTAAATTCAGTATTAGTTAGAGAACGCAGTAATGCCCCATAATTAAAATCTTGAGCATTACCGTATTTACGAAGAAATGCACCAAGACCGTTAATTTTAATAGCAGGGTTTGGATTATTAATAAAACTATTAAGTTCATTATTTCTAGTTTCATCACTTCCAGCTAATTTCTTAGCACGTTTAAGTCCAGCATTAATAACAGTTTCATTGGTACGTTTTTTAATTTCATTAAAATTTAATGGAGCACCATTATATAGAAAATTAAAACTAAGTTTATTCATAATATCAGCCATATAAGTAATAGCTGTATCTCTAGCTTTAATTGTACTAAACAAACCACGTTCTTCTTTTTCTACAATACTGGCTATATCTTCCATATTACGAAGTTTAATAGCTCTAGCTTCAAGAAGAGCATTATAAGCTTGTCTTCCAGAAGTCTTAACATTAATACCTCTATCAGCTACAATTTTCTTGAAGATTGGATCTTCAACCATAGCTATCAAACTATAATAATCAGAGTTATTAGAACCATGTTCTTTAATAATAACATTATTAAGATTATCATAGCCTACAAGTTTAATATTTCCACAACTCATAAGTTTATATTTAAGTTTAAATTGATTAATAGCAATACCTCTATGACTAATGTAAAGTAAAATTTAATTACATCGTCATAGAGGTGGTTTTCTTTCGTTCTAAGCGACTTTTGTCTTTGCTCGATTAATTCTACATACAGCTAAAACTGATGCGTCCTGTATCAAGCAAAGTGGCAAATTCGGGCTGTTGGTCTATTGGTAAACGGCTAGTTAATTCAGCCATATTTGACACCATATTATCATCAACACTACTAAACATATCAAGTCCATCATTAAGATTATCATTATTATAATTATAATCTTGACTATTATCTTCATTAGGATTTTCAGTTTGTTCTGTACTAGCAGTTTCTTCTTCAAACTGAAAAGTTCCTTGAATAGCCTCTTGATTACTTTCTTTAGGTATTTTTTTAATAGCTTTATAAGCATCTCTAGCAGCAGCTAATAAACTATCTTCATTAATCTTAATACCTAACATATCAGCAATAACTTCAAGAAGTCTACTAAATAAAGTCTTACGTTTACTAGTTTTTCTATTATCATCTTTTATTTCATTAAGAGTACTCATAAGAGCATTACTAGTAATACTTTCAACAAGAAATTCTTCTAGAGCTTCGGCAGTATTAAAACTTTCAAACAGATATGGTTTAAGTCTTTCTTTAGTAGAATCGTCTTGAGTATCAAGCCAAGTCTTAAACTTATCATAAATAGGTTTAACTAAAGCGATTGCTTGTTCAGTATTATATTTAGTATAAAGTTGTCTATGTAAACTTTCATGAACTATAATATTAACAACTCTATAAACTCTTTGACCTGCAATAGCAGAACTATTAAGTTCAATAGTATCAGTACTACGATGATAAACAGCATTAACTTGATTACCATTGTTATCAGTAATACTATCTACAACTTGAATATTCTTAGGTAATATACCAATTTTTTGAAGAGAATCAATATAATCAATAGCAGTTTGGTCATTAGCAAAATATTTTTTAAGTCCACGAGTTAAATTCTTAGCAGTTATAGCAGATTCAAAAGCATTAAAATTAATAGCATTAAGAGTATCATCTAACATGAACTCAGATAGCTGTTCAGGTATAACTCCATCCTCCACGGGGGGTCTACCTTCTAATTCATAAGCAATATCAAGATGGGAATGTATATCAACTTTCCAATTGCCAGCAGTATCATCTGTATTGGTATTAGCTAACTTAGTTCTAATTAAACCATTACTAATAATAAAATCTTGATAACTATTATAACTATAAGTTTTACCATCAATATTTATAATAGTTTTACCATTTTCGCGATAAATATATTTATTAGTTTTATCATTAGTTTTTGTACTATCATTAATAAAATCTTTACTAATAGCAAATTGAGCATAATTAAACATTTCATCAACAACAGGTCTTAAAGCATTATATAATTCTTCAACATTATTACTATTAATACCATAGTTTTTACCTATTTTAAAATTATTATTAACAATATGAGGAGAATTAATAATAATATTACGTTTATAATTGCCAGCATCAGAATTAATAGTAAAAGCATAATCTTTACCATTAAAATGCGCACCTTTAACATAAAAACCTATATTAGTAGGATTAATAGTAATTTGAAGTCCAATATTTCTATCACCATTAATAAGTTTATTATTTCCAAATATATCTCCAAGATTTTGTTTAAGTTCACTAAAAGTTATTTTACCAATCATATAATCATTACAAAGATTAGTAACTTCATTCTTAATAGAATTAACTATATTTTTAGCATCTCCTTTAAGAAGATTACTATTTAATGGAACTTGTTTACAAAAAGCATATAGAGAAGTACCATCACTATTTGGAATACTAATAACGGGCATACCATTAGTAGTAAGATTTTCAATAATAGTAGGTTTACTTTCTCCATTAAGATATACTTGACCTTGTACAACTACACCAAGTTTGTTAGTATTTTCATCATAATTAACTACAGTTTCTTGTATATCATTCCAATCACCATTAGCATCATCTATAGTATTTAAAACTCCATATTTAACATTAGCTACTTTAATCTTACCTTTAAAATCACCTTTAACTATTGTAGTAGCTTGGTCATAACTATTTAAAAGATTATTAAACCAACGATTAATACTAGCTTCATGATTATTTTCATAAGGTTGATTAAATATATATCTAGTAATATTAATAAGATGCTTAGATATATCAGAAGGTGAACCAACTAGAAAATCATTATTAATATCAGGATATTTATTAATAAGTTCGTTATATAAGTCAGTTAATTCATCAGAAGTAATTTCATCTCTAACAGCAAATTCATATAAATGACTAATAAATTCTTCATCAAATCTATCACCGTTAAGAATACTAATTAAAGCATCTTTAAGAGGAGAAACAACTTGACCATTCTCAACATGAATATTATACTTCCAACCTTGATTAACCATATTATAATTACCAAACTTATCAATATTAGGAACTCCTATATAACCAACAATAGTTCCATTAGTAAGAATATTAATACGTTTAGTTTTATTGTCATATTCAACATCTAAATAATCGCCTTGTTTAATAGAAGTAAATGCTTTAACATTTTCATTATCAACTATATATCCAAGATTAACATTATTTGTATTTTCAATTTGAAGTCTTTCAAGACGTTCTTTAGCAATATTATCAACATATTGAACAAATTGTCTAGCATTAAGTTTCTTAATAGTTGATTCATCAGTAGCACGATATTTGCCTTGATTATTAGTGCTGTTGTAAAGATAGTTTTTTATTTGATTAAACAAATAATTTTTAATTATTTTATTTCCTGTAATACTATCTATATATTCAACTAATTGCCCAATACTAAGATATACTTTACCATTTACTATTTTACCTCTAGTATTACCTTCACTATCGATACTATTAGCAAAATCATCCATAACAGCTTCAATACTTTTATTATTACCTGTTATAGTAGCATAAGTAGCATTAAGTAATAAATGTCTTGTACTATCATCTTGAACAGAACTATATAAACTACCACCTGTAAGACCATCAATAACATTGTTAACTATTTCAGTAGCTTCTGTTTGTTCAAATCCAGTCGTGGTAAGTTTATCAATAATAGATTGTCTAGCATTAAGTAAATCACTACTAGTAGATTCATGTCCAAGAGAATCTTCTAAATCTGCTATAGCTTCATAAACTAAATCAGTACCTATTTGTCCACGTTCAAATTCATCATCTGGAAGTATATTGTTAACTTCAGGTTTAGGAGTACTAATAGGTTCTTGAGGTTGAGCTTGTTCAGTTTCAATTTGAGGTTGTTCAGGAATAATAGGCTCACTTGGAACCGCTTCGCTTTGCTCCGCTATACCCCCCGTAGAGGCTGGAGTTGATTCAGTATCAGTATCATCATTATTATTACTTTCATTAATATCAGGATTAACAGGAACTATTTCTTCTTGTTTAGTTTCATTATTTACATCATTCTCTATTTCTGCAATTTCAGCTAATTGGTTAATAGTATTTCTAAGATGTTCATTACCTTTTGATGTTAAATCTAGAGCAGCATAAGCATCTCTAATTATTTTATCAGCATTAGGATTATTACCATTTTCTTTATCTTTAATAACAGAATTAACATAATCTTTTCCATATTGTTTATAAGCATTACGTAAATCGTCCATAGCTTTATTAACAATCTTTTTACGACTATTATCAAAGAAGTTATTAAGATAAGTTATACGAGATTTAATATTATCATCAGATAAATTAAGTTGATTTTTATTAATCTCAACATTAATCTCAGCATTAACAACTTCTGCTAAATCTTTAAATACTTCATTATATTGTTTTTGTAATTGAATAGCTGATTGAACATCATTTCTATTTTCTATATCAATAGGAGTATAAAGTTTATTGATAGCATTAATTCTTTCATTTAACTGAGAAATACGTTCTTGTTTAACATTATCATTAATAGCTGCATTATATTGAATAGTTTTTATATCTCTTTGAATACTATCAAGTATATGTTGATAAATACCATTTTTAGCAGATTGTATGTCAGTATCTTCTATATGATTATTTGTAATATCTTGATTTAAAACAGCATTAGCCCAATTAAGAAGATTTTCATAATTTGTTTGACGATTACGAGCATGAACCATTTGAGTAGCTATAATACGTCCAACTTCAAATCCTCCACCAAGTCTATTAACTTTGTTTAAGGTAGTATTATAATCATTTTTAAGATTATTAATTTCAGTTTTAAATCTATTAATAAGTTCTCCACTTTCTTGTTGTTGAATACCAAGTTTGTTAACAATACTATAATTAAATTCTTTACTATTAATAGAACTTTCTAGAAGTTCTAAATTACCAGCATTCATAGCATTAATAATAATATTATCCATATATTCTTTTTCAGCTATACTACGAAGTTCTTCTTCTGTACCGGCAACAATATCAGGATTTACTTGATTACCATTTTCATCAGTTGTAGTTATAAAAGGATTCTTACCATTAGCAATAGAATTAAGTCTTTCTTGATATGCTTGAAATGTAACAGTACGACCAAGAATTTCATTTTCTCTTTGTTTTTCAGCAGAAGTCCAATCTTTATCAAGTCGCTTATTAATAAATTTTCCAGCTTTATTCATAACTCCAACAAAAACTACACCTCCAAGAGCACCCCAAAATGCTTGTTCCCATAACATAGGGTCTTGAAGATAATCTTTAATAGTTTGTTGAGGAATATCTTTATCAAATACTTTTTTACCATTATACATACCATCTTGACTAGCTATATAGTTAATAGCTTCTTCAACACCTTCTGTCCATTCCACTCTTACTCCATGAAGTATATCATTACCTATATCTTTTAATGTACTAGTAATTGCTTGTTTAGTAGTTTTATTACTTAAAGCATTAGTAATTGCAGCGGCATCATCAATATTACTATTAAATGCAGTATTTAAATTTCTAAGTCTAGAACTAGCTGTATTACCACTTAAAGCATTTTTCCATAAGTTCTTTAAACTATAAACTTGCCATACATCAAAAAAAACATTAACCCAATCTTCAGCAAAAGTAACATCAGCACTATTTTTAGCAATATCTTTAGCTACTTCTTCATCAGACATATCTCTATATTTAGGATTATTATTATAAAACTCTTCCCTTTGTTTATCATTCATATTAGCAAGTTGAGTTTTAGAATAATCTTCAATAGCATTATAAGTTTGTCTAGCTTCTTGATAATTTTCAAGATAACGAGAAGGAACTCCAATAGCAGTAGCTTCTGCTATTCTACCAGTAATGGCTCTACTCTTTTGAGTCATATTAATAGCATTAGCCATTTTATTAGCTAATTTATTAAACTTTATACCTTTACCTAATAAAGAAACACCTTTAGCAAGACCAACACTAGGAACCATAAGAGTTAAAGAACTAGCTATACTAGGAGCATTACTAGCCCACCAAGCAAAATCACCAATATCAAAAGCTACATTAGGATTTTCTCTATATATAGCAAGACGTTCATTTATAGATTCTTTAATATTTTCTAATTCTTTAGTAGCTTCAGATTGATAATCATTAGAACTATCGTTGACCATATTATAGAAAGCATCAGCCAAATCAGCAAAACCAATAGCAGTACCAACAGTTATTTCATTACCAATTTGTCCAATCATTCTTAAACCTTGTTCCCAATTACTTTGATTAACAGCACGTTCTTTATCTAGTTTTTCAGGGTCATCAACAGGATTAACATAAACATCATAAGGAGCATATTTGTCTATATCATATTGATTAAAATTGTATGATTGTCCAGCCATACGACTAAATAAACGACTACGACCCTGGTCACTAATAGAAGTGCCAGGGTTGTAATCAACTAAAGTAGGAGGCTGAACAGCCTCCTTTTTAGTTTTAGGATTATATTCAGGATTAGGTGTTTTATTACCACCTTGTAGAAATTTTAATACATCCATATTAATATAGATTATTAGTTAATTCATCATAGTAATATTGAATAACATAAGGGTCTGAACTACCACTAAGTTGAGCAAGTTTAGTAGCAACATTTTGTTGAATAGCTTTAACAGCATTTTCATCTACTGTCATTCCAGCTTTAACAGCAGTTACAGTTTGTTCCCATTGAGATAAATTATCTACAATATCAACAGCATTTTCTTTACTTACTAAACCAATAGTTTGATTATTAGTAGAATTAATTAAATTAAAACCTCCACCATTAGGTACTAATTTAAATTTATCAATTCCAGTAAATGCAGCATTATTAGTAAGAGAAATAGGTCTATTAGCATTATAATAATTTTCTACTTTACCGGCAGCTCTCCAACTAGTATCTTGATTCCAAGATTGAATAATAGAACTATCAATAGCACCACTACCTACAAGTAAAGTAATAGGTTCTCTTTTAAGTTTACCTTCTGTATCATAGTAACCTGCAATATTAATTTGAACTCCAACATCCCCAGTTTTTGGGTCACGAACAATAGTAGGAGTAATCTCATTTTCTTTAGCGCTTCTAAGATAAGCTGTATAAGCTTTTCTATCCTCAGAAGTCATAGATTCAAATATTCCATTTTCACTAGTAATATAAGCTTCACCTTGAGTTAAATCAATACCACTACGAATAGCCATCATAGCTTGTTCTTCTTTATTCTTTTTATAAGCTGAAAGTTTACTAGCTTCTTCAGGATTAGCGTTCATCATAAAATTAATTTCAGCTAATTCTGGAGTTAAAGCACTAATACCAATAGTAGAAGAAGTTATTTGACCACCATCAAGAACAGCATCATTTTTAGATTTGAGAGAATCAACATAATAAATTAAACCAATATAAGGTTCTTTATTACCTATTGGTAATAAAGTATTATGTTCTTCACCATTAGAGTTAACTCGAACAAATTTATCACCGTAACCAAAAAATCTAGTCTTAGCAGAATTAAGAAAAGCATTTAAAGGATTTCTAGTATCTTCAGCTTCTTTAACCGCTTTACCAAAACTATAAATAGATTTATGATAATCTTTTGGTAATTCAGCATATCTATAACCATTACCATCAGAACCAAATCTTATACCAAGACTAGCCGCTTTTTTCTCTCCACCTAAAGCACTAATAAATGAATTATATACATCGTCATTATTAAAGTATTGTCTAATAGCAGAACTATCTCCAAATATCTGATTAACATATTTACTATATGTCTTAGAATATTTATTAGAAGGTAAATCACTTAAACTAATAATAGCATTATAAGTATCAAATCCATAAATATTATCTTTGGATTTACCAACTTTAAGATTATTAATATATTCTTGATTATCAATAATATCATTAAGATAACTAAGCGCATATGCTCTATCAGTAGGATTGCTAATATTACTCATAATACTATTTCTAATAACATCTGTATCAGCAGTACTTAAATCAATATTAATATCAGGATTATATTTAGTAAGAAGTCCAGCTATTGATTGTCTATTAGTAGTAATTTCAGCTTGAGCTTGTGCAGGCATAAAATTATCAATACGAACAGGAGTACCTTTATAAGTTAAATTATCAATAGCTTGTTTTCTTTGAGTATTATTAGCAGCAGTTTTCTGAGCTAATGCTAATTGAGCTTTCCATGCAGCACCATATGTAGTATCACTAGTTTGATTATAAAAAGTAGCAGCATTATAGAAAGGGTCAATACGTTTAGCAAGATATTGTTCAGGAGTAAGAAGAATACCATTTTTATCTGTTATATCAGGATTACTTCCATTTTGGTCATACTTCCATTTAGCAATCTTATAATCTTGGTCAAGACTAGCTTTAGCACCAGGAGTATTTTCTATAACAGCTTTAACAGCTTCAGCAAGTTTAGCTTTACTTAATCTTTGCCATTGACCTTTACTATGAGAATAAATTTCTCCTGTAACTGATTTAGTAATATCATCAGTAACTTTACCACTAGCATCAAGCCATCTAGTTTGACTACTACCACCTTGTTCTTTAGCAGCCCATTGTAATGCTTGATTGAGTATTTGATTCATAGGAACTTCAGAAACTTCTCTATCTGTAGGAGTCCATTTAGTTCCACCAACAACATTACCATTCTTATCAGTTATATCTTGATAGTTATATTTATTAACAGCACGATAATAATTTTTATAATCTTCGGATAAATCATTACGTTTATCAAGATTATTCATATAAGTCTTATAATCTTGTTGAGCACGTAAACGACCAATCATTCCAGGACTAGAAGTTATATCTCCATAAGTACCAACTATATCATCAAGACTAGAATAAGCATTTCCATATTGCATATTCTCTGTAAGAGCATTTCGAACTTTATTAAGTTGTTCTTGACGCCAAGCATCTTCAGCTTCATTTAAATCTAATTGAGCAAGTTGAGCATCAATTTTAGATTTAGTTTGAATAGCTTGTTGATGTCCTTGTTCAAGAGTATTATAAGTTCTAGCTAAGACATTTAAGTCAATAGGATTAACTTGTTGTCTAAAAGTAGGAGTATAAAAGTTTATCGGCATGATTGTTTTCCTCCAAGTTTTCTACGTTTACGAATAATAAATTCATCATAATCAACTCCAGCATCTCTCATAATTCTATCATCTACATTAGGAGCAGATGCCCTCATAGCACCAATAGTATTATTTAAAGCTTTACGATTTTCATATCTACTAATCATATCTTGAATACCAGCATTAATTCCACTAAATAAATTATTAATATTAGTTACTTTAGCTTCTCTAATACCATTATCAAATGCTGCTTTTCTATCTATATATTGATTATATTGTTGAGCATTAAATTGACGAACACTTTGTTGATTACGTCTATCTTGATTAATAAGATTAGTTTCTATATTTTCCTTATTACCATAAAGCTCATTAGCAGCTTGACCAGCAGCATTACGAACTCGTTGCTTACGAGCTAAACTAACACGACTACTAGCAGTATTAGAATCAATATCACGATAAGCTTCGAATTTATCTTCTCTAATTCTATCAAGTTGAGGATTAATATTATATTTAGTTTTAAGTTTATTAGCACTAATAAGAGTAGGTTGACCTGGACCTCTCATTTTATTAATAGCTCTTTTACTAGCAAAATAACTAGCTAAACTACCAGCTATATTACTGCCTAATCCAATCCAATCAGCAGTAGTAAGATTTTTAAATTTACCTTGACCTTTACCATCAGAAGATGTAGTTCCTTTAGCAGGTGTACTAGTAGAAACAGGTAAAGTAGTAGGAATATTAGCTTCTACTTTAGGTAGATTGCGATTATAAACAGCAGTAGGAGGTGTTTTAGTAGGAACAGATTGAGTTGATTGACTTGACTTACTACGTCCTCCACGGGGGGTCTTCCCGCTAGATTTAGTTTCAGATAAACTTGGAATATTAGTATTATTTGTACTAATACCTTTATTATTTCCATGACTCCAACCAGCTCTAACTAAACCACTAGTAATTCCAACACCATCTTCAAATAAAGGAAGTCTACGTTCTGCATAATATTGAGGACGACGATTTCCATTATCAATATTAGGTTTATTAGTATTAGTATTTACATTATTATTTTTAAACCATCTTCCATTTCTAAAAGTATAATCACTTCCAATAATAGTTTCTCCTCTAGCAGATTTATTAATAGGATAAGCAGAAGTTCTTCCATGACGATTAATACGATTTCCGCCAACAGCAAATTTATCGCGTAGACCCCCCGTAGAGGATGGAGAATGAATTAATCCATTCTTAACATTACCATTAATACTAACAACTAATCCAACATTACCTTTCTTTCTAAGTTCTGGATATTTATTATAAACTTTAGCTTTAACATCGCTACGCCCATGTAATCCCGCAAGTCTTAAAGCGTCAACAGCATCTGCTTTTGTAGGAATAGGATAACTTCTATGTCCACCAGCAAAATCTTTTTTAGCTACACTAGGATAAGGTTTCTTTTTAGAACCATAATCTTTATCTCTACTTAATCCACCCATAGCTTTTTTATTTTCATTTATATTATTTTTATTTCTAATTTCTTTTCGTTTTTCTCCATCATATTATTTATATAATCAATAGTTCTAGGAAGATTACTACCATGTTTACCAATAGTTGTTCTATAAACTTCTTTAATTCCTTGATTAATCCAAGTATTATCAATTTTATTAGCTAAATCATAAATCTTTTGTCTACCTAAATTAATAAAATTAGTAGCAGTTCTACCTATTCTAGAAGCTTTAGTTAAACCTTTAATAAATTTATAATTTCTATTACCAGCTATTGTAGGATAACCACCAATAATTATCGAACCACTTTCAGCGATTTGTCTTTTATATTCATCAGGTGCTTGATAAATTTTGCCACCTTCTTTATATTTAGTTCCATCATCATTAATTCTATTTCTATCTTTAAAATCTTCTTGATCTTTAAATACTTTATTAGGATTAGCTCCACCTATAACTAATTTAGCAGGACTAACACCATTAATAATAGGTTGTGCAGAATAAACTTTAAGTTCATTACCATTAGTTTCAACAACTTCACCGTCTTCTACTTCAATACCTGTTTTATCATTAGGCCCAATATCAATACCACCTTGACTATGTTTTCTTCCATTCATATAAAAGAAATTATTACCAAGAGGTTGTGCAATGCCACCAGCAACTACATTTGGTATTTTACCACCAGCAGCATATTGCTTTTGAGGAAGCTTTTTTCCATTACTTCTAGGAGTTTGAATAATATTAAATGGAAATGTTGGTCCAAGTTCATTATCACTAGGAAGAGATTCTTTATTAAAATCTTTAACATAATTAATAAGTCTACCAGCAGTATTATTCATTAATTTTTCTCTATTATCTTTAGACACCAAATTGTTTATACCATTATAGAGAAATTCATTACCAAGTCTTATTAAACCAGTAGATTTAGCAACTTTATCATAAGCTCCACCAAGTGGAGGAATACCATTTTGAATAAATCTTCCATTACGAGTAACATTACCTCTAAATGTACTAGGTAAATTACTTATATGAATAACTTTATCTTTTCTAGGCATTTTATATAATATAATGAGAAATTGTAATTTGATTGATTTTAAGGCTCTCTGCTGAACGATAGCCTATCAGTCGATTAATAGTTCATACCTATATATAATAATTCAACAGAGAGCAAAAGACTAGCGTCTAAGACCGCCACAGCGATATACATTTAGCCTATCTCGATATACTGATTGAGGCATAACAGGTTGTTGAACAGTACCATTAGTAATCCATTCAGGACGTTCAAGACCAGTTTTAGGAGCACTATAAACAGATTGTTCGTCTTGTTTAACTTGAATAGGTTCTTTACCTTTGTTTCCAAGCATACCACCAATTAGACTTCCAGCAGCTCCAATGGCAGCACCAATCCAAGCTTTTCTACGTCCACCGCATTTATATTTATTAATAAAGCTAGAACGTTGATACATAGTCATTGGATTAGTCATTGCATTAGAAGTAATATTAAGTTGTTGTTGACCTGATTGAAGTTGCTTACGTTTCTCAGCTTCTTGAGCAATACGTTTATTTTCATTAATTTGTTGATTAGCATTAATGCCTTGCCCTATAGTAGCACCTAATTTATCAAGTCCTTCTACACCAGTAACAGAACTTGCAAGACTTCCCAAACCAGGAAGAGCTTGAACAAGTTCTGTACCAAAATTAGCTTTACGTCTAATTCTTCCACCACATTTAAGGGTAAGTTTATCATTATATTGATTAACATAATCTTGATTAGAATAAGCACTAGTTAAAGCTTGAGCATTTTGTAAAGCATCTTTATGGTCTTGTGCAGCTTGAGCTTCTGCTTGAGCCTTTTCTTGAGCTTTCTTTTGTTTATTACCTTTAATTATACCACCAGCTATACTAGCAGCAGCACCAATAATAGCACCAATAAATGCTTTTTGTCTTTGTCTATCTTTGTACTGTATCATAATTTTCTAAATTGGGTTTGAGCACATTCAAGACTTTCAAATTCAATGCGCTTATTATCTATATTATTAAATATGAAACGAACTATAAAATAATTACCATAAACTCTACGAAGTTTATCACTTGGAGAATTAGGATGTTTATTAATAGTATTACGAAAATAATTAAAGTTATATTGAGTTAGTTCATACCAAGGTTTTTTATAAGCATTAAACTTATTAAGTTTATCAATATTAATATCAATATCATCAGTATCATTATCTTCATTAAATATACGAAGTATATCTCCAGCATAAGGATGTTCTCTTAAATCTACAGGATTATTAGTATTATCACTATAGAAAGGAATATATATTTTGCGTACTTTATATTTAATAAATTCAAGAAACTTAATAAGTTCATAAGATTCATTAATAATAATATCAATATAACTATTATAAACAAGTTCTGGTTCTTCGCCAACTTCTTGTCTTGAAATCATATAAAGACTATTACTATCATCTCCCATGTGAGTATTAAATCTACCATAATTATATTCATTAGTAAACACATGAAGAGGACAATTAAGTCTATCATTATTATGTTCAGTTTGAAAATAACATTTAGTTTTAGTTGACCAAGCATTATTAAAGTAATAATCATGTAAACTAATAAAGCTACCAACTTTATAATTAAAACTTATTACTTCATTATGAGCTTCTTCAATAATAGTTTTACTAACAGGATTTATATTATCATATGTATAATCAAACTTAATTAAAATACGATTATTATATTTATCATGAGCAAATCTAACATTATTAGGACGATACTTATCTAACCATAACTTTATATCTTCATACATTAATTTAAGTTGTCCATCATCAAATTGATAAAGAGTATGAAAATCGTCATTATAGAATATATAACCAAATTCTCCAACTATATATGCTAAATCATCTTGCAATCCACCATATCCTTTATCACTAGTAAAGACTTCTTTATAATCAACTTCAAAAGCATCGGGTTGATAAAGTTGTACATTTTCATCTCTAGTTTTAAGTGCAGCACTGATATCAAACATAAACATACTATGTTGAGTATGTACTAATAGATAATATCCAATACCAACAAGATTAGTAATTATTCCTTTATTTTCAGTAATATTTTTATAACCTTCAATAGGAAATACTCTCCAAGCATTAACTTCACTTTCATCTTGAATAATATTACTACGTCTTATAGTTTTATCAAAACGAGTAATATTAATAATATCATTACGATATTGAGTTAATAACTTAGGAACAAATTGGTCAACATTACCAATAGGGTCTTTAAATAAATCAACACTATTTTTAGGTTCTACAAACGTACCAAATGCAACACTTTTTGTATCAGTTTCTTCTTTAATACTAAATGCTATTTTACTAGGTTCATTATTAAAACATTTACTTTCAAAGAACTTATCGCTATAAAGAGGAAATTGAATATATTCAACAAAAGGTTTATCAAACCAACAAGGATGTATACCATCAATATAATAATAAGGAGTATTATCAGGTGAATATAATCTATAATCTCCTTCATTCATAATAACTCTATTATCATTATATACTAATACTCCATCATATGTCATTCTACCATTATATCCATGTTCAATAGAATATGTTCCACTAGAATAACGAACATCATTAAGTCTTATAAGTTCTTTTTCTTTATTAATATAAATATTTCTAGTACAATTAAGAACAGTAGCAAGAAACATAGTTTCAGCATCTAAAGAAAGTTCTTTATAATCATCCATTTCTAATGCTGTACCTTTTCCAGCTCTATCATCTGCGATACTATCAGCTACTACTAATTTATAATTATTAATAGGTTTATATACATTTCTACTTATTACTCCTATAACAGGCATATTATAACTATATGGATAAGTAGTATTAACAACCATATCAACAACATCAGATTTTTCTCTAAACGGTTCAAATGTACATTTACCATCAATACGAATTATATTAAAATCATATTTAATAGTATCATCAATGTCAAATCTACCACTATATAGATAACATTTATCACTAGTATAATTATTAGAAACAAAACCTGGCTTAGCAGCATAATTAGATTCTTGCCATGTAACATTACTAGCTATATTAGCAAAATCTTTTCTAGTTAATAATCCTGTATATCTAGTAATAGGTTCTACTTTTTCATAACTAACAAACCAACCAACATAACCTAATTCTTTTATTTTATTCCAAAGATTATTATCAATATTAACATTAATATAGAACTTATTAAAGGTATCATTCATATTATATACAAAACCTCTAGTATGTTCTCCGCCAATAGATTCAGATTTAAATATTAAATCTGGTATTCTAAATAGTTCATCACCATTAATATTTTCATAATAACCAAATTTAGCTTCATTATCATAATTGCCATAAATAATTTGATTACTAGTTGGAGTATAGCTACCACTATTTATAACTTGATAAACATATAAATCATTATATTTATCTTTATCTTGATAGTCTATAAAATAATTAGAAATAAGAGTATATAAATCATCTCTATTAGTTACTTCTAATTCGCCAGCACTATTAAGTAAAATATTAGTTAAAGGATTATTAATAGGTTCAGCAGTATAAACTACAATTTTACTATCAGCAATATATTGTTTAACATTAGAACTAATACTAGATATTGGAATAGTTCCACTAATTACAACCCAATAAGGAATAGTACCAGCAGTACCATTAATCCAATCAACAGTTATTATAGTACAATGAGAATTATCATTTATAACATCATTTATATATTTATCTTTATTAGATAATTTATATCCTCTACTAGCATCACCATACTTATCAACAAAATGAATAAAGAAATTATATACTTCTCCAGGAATAAGAGTATCATTCTTTTTACGTTCATTAAAATCATAAGAAGGATCAATTACACTATGAGTAATTCTCATTTTACAATTATCAATATCAAATTGAGCAGTTCCAAATATTATAACTCCGCTAGTAAATACAGCATCTTCTGTAAATCCAACACCATTATAAGTATAACAAACAATTTTAACTTCACTAGGTAAACTATAACTAGATATATTATTTTCATACTTATAACTAGTAGGAATAATAAAACAATTACATGCTAAATATTCTTTAATATTAGCTCCGCCTTTAGAACCTACTTTTATTACAGTATTATAATTAACTTTTAAATATTCATGAGCAGCAATACCTTGAATAACAGTTTCATTAAGAAAAGTTTTAAAAGTACGAAAAGGATATTGATTATTATTAAATAGTTTAGTATAATCAGCTATTTCATAATCTACAGTTCCAGTAAATCCAAGACTAGCCATTTTAAAATAAGGTCCTTTTTCACTAACTGCATGTACAACATTATAACTGTTATAATAAGCATTAACAGATTTATTTCTAAGTTTAATAACAATATCATTAACAGATTCTTCTAATGTTTTACCATCACTCAAAGTTCTATTATCATTATCACTTTTTTCATCATAATTAGCAATATATATTCTATTTTTATAATTAATAATGTTACCAACATTATAATAATTATAATAATCAGTAGTTAAATCTGCTATATTATATTCCACAAGTACATCTCTACTAAACTTAAAAATATTACTATTTAAATCATCAGTTCTAAAAGCTTGCGTACTATCTTTTTTACATATAATAAGTCCTAATTGATAAAGTCCTGAACGACCACCAGTAATACTTACTTCAAAAGTTTGATTACATATATCTTTAGAATCACTAAAAGAATCACTATTTCCATAGCAATATCCATTAGGGTCATCTTTAGGATCATAAACAAACTCTTTACGAAAACAAACTTTATTAATAACTTGTGGAATTATAACATCATTAAAAATAGGAAATCCAATACTATACCATTTAGTATAATTAGTCTTATCTATTTTATATCTAATAAACATAAAATAAAATCCTTTATAAGCAGCTCCACTAACATAATTTAAATTACTAACTGTGGGTAAAGTTACTTGAGGAATAATAGACATTTCAGTATCAGGACTTCCAGAATCTAAATCAATATTAATAGTTTTAAGAGGAACATCAACAGAAGCATCACTTTCGGCAACAGCAATTATAAGATGATTTTTAACATTATATGTATATGTTCCTTTAATCTTACCGCCGTTATATTTCCAATTACTGTTTGCTCTATAACAACTAGAAGATTCTTCATTATATCTATAAATATAAGATTCATTATTATCTACATTAATAACAAATAAAATAAGTTCAGTGCTAGTAGGAATAACACCAACTATTTTAAAATTATTAATACCATCTTCATGAATACTATTAGCAATTATACTACAATCTTCAAGCCCTTCTTCATTAACAATCATCCTATCGTCATTACTTATCTTAACATTCTTAGCAGCAACTAAAGAATAAGGAACACAATCTCCAGGATGTTTATTAAGACTAAGTTTCTTTTGTATATTCATAATTATTTAGGAAAAGTAAAGTTATAAAAGAACTCATTCCAACCACTATCATCATCACTTTGTTCATCTAATAAAATACTAGTCTTAATATCTTTTTTCATACTTTCCCACAAATAGAAAGGATTAGTACCATATTGACTAGCAGAAAGATTAAATACAGGATGTTTATATCCCCTCATAAGCATACGAGCCATACAATAATAAGCAAGACCTTGAATTAATTTACCATTAGCAGGTATCACAGGAACTTCACAATGATAATTATCACTATATTGAGTTTCAATATCTTTATAAACAACTGTTATACAAGTATCATTAAAATTAAGTTCGATAGTATTACCATCTACTAGAACATAATTATGACTTGACTTATCATATCCTCCACGGGGGATATAACAATGAGAATGAACTTCATGCTGACATCTTGGACATTCAGTATTGTTATGAAGAGAATAAACTACAGGATTACATCCTACTTTGCCAGTATCAATAACTTCTCTAGTTCTAGAACCGTTTGGGCAACAATCAGCAGGCATACCAAGATAATCTTTATTAGTAGCACGTTCCGGACTTTCGTCCTCCACTCCACCCCCCGTAGAGGATGGAATTGAATTATTATCACTACAATTATATCTACTATTATCAGCTCTAGGTACTTCACAACCATTACTATCATATACTTTAAGACCGTCATCAATAAGACAACATTTACTTTTAGCTATCTTATTAATGACGGTTAGTTTCATTTTCTTATCAACTTTACGAAGAACTTTAAGTTCATTCATAGCATCAACACACCAAGCAGGAACTCTAGGAATCCAATCACTTCCATCAGGATTGAAATCATTATCAAGTTTAGCAATGATATGCTCTATTGTAATTGTTTTATTATTTGCCATAATTTATAGATTTATCAAGAATAACTCTACCATCAGCATCAAGCATAATACCAACTTCTTTATATATGTCAAGATAAACTTTAATAAAATCAGAATAACTACCTTTAAATATCATTTCATGATTAACAACATAAACAGATTGTTTAGTAGTTCTACGAATTATATTATTCGCTTCAAGTTCTTTAATATATCTATGAAGATGAATAAATGAACAAATCTTCTTAGTTTCATCATTTTCTTTAAGTATAATTTTATTAGAATTAAACTTAATAGTTTTAGCAATATAACAAATCAGTTTAACAATAACTACGCTTTTTGCGTTATTAGTAATATAATTTAGTAAGTCGGTACTTATTTGAGCATATCCTCTACGTTCATAAAAACTTTGAATAATCTTTATTCTAGAAGCTTCAGCTTCAACAATATTAATATCTTTAAGTTCTTTTTCAACAAAAAATGGGCTAGGAATTACTTCTTCAAGAATAAGTTCAGTTTCACAAACTTTACGAGTAACAACAGGACTTTTAAAATTAAATTCAGGCATAACTTTATTTGTTTAATGATTAACAACTTTATCAATATAACGAAAATTCGACCTCCGGTGGCGATATTTTAGTTAAAATAAGTGTTAAACACGCCATGGGTGGCGTAACTTTTTTTTATTTTTTCTTCTAATTTATTGAGTATCAGCGATTAATAAATGTTAACTCTATCTTATATATATACATACAATAGCAATATTAATAAGTTCAGCATTAAAAAGATTAGCAAAATCATTAGTGGATACTCCCCGTGGAGGATGGATATGATTAGTATTAGCTAGAATTAGTTCAAGATGCATCTCCATCCTCTACGGGGAGTTGAGTGGAGCGTAGCGGAACGTCCAACTACATCACTTTATTTATCATTATATCTAGTTTTATTACCATTATTATGTGCTCCACGTTCATACTTTTGTTGATTAACATTTCTAATATATTTAAATGGAGCATTAGGTTCTCTTTCAAGATAAACAAGAAGTTTACTTCTTAATCCTAATTTAAGATTAAAAATATCATCAACAGTTTTACATTCAGAATTAAGTTGTTTAGCATCTTTACCTCTAAGTTCTCTATTAATATAATTAGCATACTTAAATTTAATAGCACTATAACTATGAGTTCCATTATTAATAAGTTGTATTTCATAAAACTCTTTATTAGTTTTATAAACTACATAAGGAATACCATCATACTTAAGTCCACGAATTTTATATATTTCTGCTTCTTCTTTATCATAAGGTTTAAGACCAGCATCAATAATTTCTTGTTTCTTAAGTCTAGTAGCGTTCCAATCAACATAAGTATCTCTAGGTTTATCTTTATATCTCCAGAAATTAATAACTAAATCACCAATTTCATATTTAAAATGATAAGCATAACCTTCAAGAACACATTTATGAACACCATAACTATAATATCTATGAATGTATTTCTTATAATCAGTAAGACTTAATTCAGAACGTCTTGTAGCAAGTTTAAGAGCAATAATATAATCATTTGCTTTTTTAGCTAAATTACAATAACGCAAAAGTTGGAGAAGAACAATACGTTTTTCTCCAACTGTATAACTAAGTTGATTATTAATTAATTGTTCTAACTTATTAATTAATTCAATATTATCATTAAGAAATTGAAACCCATATTCATTAAGATTAATTTTTAAATCATCTTTAATAACTTGATTTTTACTTTTAATATAAGCACGGCAATCAGCTTTCATCTTATTTATAACTTCAAGTTCTTTATTATATTTTGCCATATCGTCATTAGAAGTTTCAATAAACTTTTTATAATAATGACTAATATCTATATCTTTAATCATAATTTATCTAGTTACAAAATTATCAATAGGAGTTTCATTTGTTTGACGAGGAACTTCAATAAGATTACGTTTAAATACAATCTCTTTAAGAGCTCCAATCATATCTTCAGGAATAAGAAATTCATCATCATCGTATTTAGTTTCATCATCAATAGGGTCATAATTTATATCTTTAGCTTTTTCAACAGTTTCGGTAGGAACAAGATAAGGAATTTCAAATGGAGATTCAATAATAATAGAACCTATATTTTGAAACCAATCTTTATTATTACTAAAGAAATAAATGTAACCATTAATATAATCATAAACAGGAAGATTACACATACCTGCAAGATAATGATAAAACTTAGCACTAGCTTCTTTTGCAAATGGTATTTCTATCCCAGTATGTCCGGTAGTTCTAATTGATTGGAAAGGTAAGTTATTAATAAGTCTAACTGGCTTTGGAACTTCTTGTTTAGTACGTTTAATCGCAGGAAGCCCAAGAGTTTTACTATTATATAAGTCACCATCAGGAACATTAATAATAGAAACACGAATACGTTGTTGCAAACCTTTATCAACATATTTATGATTTTCATAACTTTTACGAATTAGTTCATTACGACCATGAAGAATAGCATATCGAAGATTACGTCTAAGAGGAATACTATTAGGATTGCCAACAGCATGAGCAAATTCACTAACTAATTGATTAAGACTAGCCATGTTAAGATTGACTTGCGTTTTCTAATTGATGAACTCTTTGTTCAAGTTCATTAATCTTATTAGAATATGTTTCAACTTTAGTTTTAAGTTCATTAACTGTTTCAGCTAATTCGTTATGTTTTTGTGTTATAACTTTAACATCTTGTTCAAGTTCAGTATTATTAGTATAATCAACAATAGAATTTAATAATTCAATTAATAAATTTCTATCTTTATTAGATATATCACTATTTAAAAAATATATAGTTCTAAGAATATTATCTTTAAGTTTATCTTTAGTCATAATATATTATGTTTTAAGTTTAACTTTTTCTTTTCTATTTTTAGCATAAATATGCCAATCATATTTAGTGATTTTAAAATTAATAGGAAAATGATTAAGTCTATGTATAGAGTAAAATAGAGTTTTATCTCTACTATCAGTATAATAAGCTTTACCATTTCTAATAAAATTAATTCTAAAATATTTAGCATAATTAATAACTTGAATTATTCTAACGTATTTACCATAATATTTAGCAATATTAGTTCTTTTACCATTCCAATTAGAATATCTAACACCTGTAAGACTTTGAATTTTATAAAGAAGATTTTTAGCATCAGCGTGTTTAAGCCATCCATAATAAGCACACATTCTAACTTTAAATTCTTTCTTATCAATTTCTCTATTTAAATAACTATTTACTAGTCTTATAATTTTATACTTAATAGATTTTCTAATTAGAGTATGAGTATGATAAAATACATAACCAACAAAATTAATTCCTCTACTATCAACAGGATATATTTGATAATTATCTTTAACTTTCAATCCAATAGTATGAACATATAACTTAATATAAATAAGAACTTTATGAAGAAAATCTTTATCATCACTTAGAATAACTATATCATCAGCATAACGATAATAGAATTTACATTTAAGTTCTTCTTTACATAAATGGTCAAGTTCGCTAAGATAAAGATTAGCAAAGTATTGAGATAAATAATTACCAATAGGAACTCCAATTCCAATAATATTATTATAATAAACTGTTGCAGGAGTAGTATCGAGAAATACAAAAACAGAAAACAAATTAATTAACCAACTACTCCTAGCAACAGTTCCACATGGACTTATTTAATTAAGCTTAACTGTGGTAAAGAAGCCGACATTAGCACCAGAAACCGACCGAACCCAATGAGAAGCAAAGCCACCAGAGCCAGCCGCGAAACCGAGATTAGCGCCACCGCCAAGCAGAAGCACACGAATAGCTTTATCTGTATCTTGTCCATTATCACCTCTTTTCCAATTATAGTCAGCTTTTTTATTAGTTCCAACTTTATTAGGAACAAAATAAGGACCAAATCTAAAATCAAATTTAGTAATAAAATTATTAGTATTAGCTTGGTCACCTATAAAATAACATTTATCTTGAATATTATCTTTTGTAATATCAGAATGATTAACACCTTTTTTAAGAAGATAAACACTATTATAATTTGCATTACGATTTATAATAGCTACATCTTTAACAAGTGTCCATATATCACCAAAGAAATTTAGAATACCACGATAAACAGCAGGATAAGTATTTAAATTACTTCCATCTGCATTATAATTTCCTAGTTCATAATGGTCACCATTTGTACTACCATTACCAATATTATGTTCAGCAGTCCAATAAGTTTGTACAATAGGATTACTACCATTAAAAGCTATCCATCTTTCCCAATTTAAATTTGTAACACCAGCACCAAGTCCTCCTTGTTTAAATCCATCACTAGTTAAATTAGTATTTAATGCAGCTTGATTATCAAAATTAGCATACTCAATATAACAAAGAGCTTGTAAAGCACAATATTCAAGATAATCAATCATTGTAATCCAATCACCGCGATTAGCACAAAATTCATTTGCTGTATTATAATTAATACCAGTTCTAGGTCTACCTTGTAATTTAGTAGCAACAACAGAAGAACTTTTATTTCCTCCTAAATATCTAGTATCATCATGTTTAATACAAGCGCTAAATACTTCTTCTTTACCATCTTCTCTAGTTCTAGTCATAGTTTTAGTATGACTTATAATAAAAGGATGAACTCTAGTAAATGTTCCATCAATATTAAAATCGCTTATCCAAAGTTGATATTTAGTACCAGTATCTTTAACACACATATAAAATTCTGGAACTCTTACCCCAACATCGCCATCACTTCCATCAAGAGGAGGAACAAAACCATTTTCAAGAGGTTTAGCCCAACCAGTAGGATTAAGGAAATAACTGATTTTCTTTTCATTATAGACACAACCTTTAAGTCTATTTTGAATAGGAAGTTCTCTATGAAATTTAGCATTACCAATTCTAATTACATCATTATCATTTTTAGTCCATTCTATACCATAAGCAGCATTTTCAAAAGTAGGAATAAATGCAGAAGAACCCCAAGTAGGATTACCATCTTCATTAATATAAAGACTATCTCCTTTAGATGCACCTTCTAAATTAGGTAAATGTTTAAGTCCTTCAGCAAGTTCGTTTAATATATGTTTGTTAAACCTTAACAAACCATTATATATCTCTACTAAATTAAAGTTCATATTAAGCGTTTTCTAAAGCATCAACTCGACCGTTAAGAGAATTAATATTATTAGTATTTTCATTAACTTTAGTTACAAGTCTTTGAAGAGCAGTAATTATAGCATCGTTTTTAGTATCATTACTAGATTTCATAGCATTAATCGCAGCAACTATATCTGTATTTGCTTTATTAATAGTAGAATTAACAGTATCAAGTTTATTACCAATAGTAGTTTTCATACTATCAATAGCAGATTTAATACTATCTAATTTAGCATCAATTTTGTCAAAACGATTATTAAGAAGAGTTTGAGTTTCATCTGATTCACTTTTATGTTGATTTTCAAATTCATCAAATTCAGCTTTAACCATTTCATGTAATTCAGTAATCTTTTGACTAATCTCATCAAGATTAACTATAACATTATTTTCTCCAAGCTCATCATGTTCTTTATTACCTGAAATACTAAGTTTAAGATTATTAATAAGTTTACTAATTGCATCTAACTTATAATTAACTCTTTTATCATCTTCCATATCTTTAAAATTTAGTTTGTTACAAATATAAATTATATTATTAATAATAAGCGATTTACCTATATTATTAACATTTTTTAATTAAGCACTCTTAGAACTATTAATACTTAGATATTTAGTCCAACTATAATGTTTACGATTATCTATATAATCAATGTTATCATCATTATTATGTGCTTCTTCTTCAAAACTTATATCTTTATAAGCATCGTGTTGTTTAACATGAAAACATCTTATAATAAGATATTCAACACCATACCATATATAGAAAAAGATATATAACATCTCTTTCATTTGTTCTGTATGAATAGCTTCATGATTAAGTTCTTTATTACTTAATTCTCCTTTAGTAAATACAATACCAAAAATATTAATAGCTTTATATCCACCAAAAGGAAAATGTTTAGTCTTAATAACTCTCATAGCTTTATTATTTATAGATTTCACATTGTAAATATTTATGTACAGTCATAGAGGCTATTTCTAGCCTCATAGACAGACTTTTATCAAACCGTGTATAGTTAATCATCTAGGCTCACAAACAGCTAAATTCGACAAGCTATACTCCCCGTAGAGGATGTGATAGGCTAGAATCAGCTTTGTAATCTAGCTAACTACTCACATTATATTAACCAATAGTATTATCTATATCTTTATATCCAACACCAAACTTCTTTAGAATAGGACTAACAACCCAACTCCAAAACACAGGAGCAAGTATAGCACTATTAACAAGCATAATAGTATTATCATATCCAGATGCAATATAAATCATAGCCATAGTAAAAATACTTATAATTAATACACATCTTTTCTGCCAAGTAGGAACTTTATTATCACCGTTAAAATAATCAATAACTTTAATAACAATATAAGTTAGAACATTAACAATGAACATAAATCCAAAGTCAAAATTATTAAGAATACCACTTACAATTACATCAATAAATTTGTCCATATTAAAATTAGATAAATAAAAAAGGGAACTCTAAGACACTAGCAGTAGTAGCATGTCTACCACCGAACAAAGCCCAAGCACCAAGTGCAGTACCGATAATACCAAGCGTTAAACCTGCATTAGCCTTACCGTTTACATCACGACGATTACCACCGTCATAATTCATTCCAGCACCATTATAGCCCTCTGGAACAACTTTCACTTTTTCAATTACTTGCATAATAAATTAAGGTTTAAGTTAAAAAAATAGATTAATATTTGTAGTTTGAACTACATAATCTAAAACGCTTAAACCATCATCATCTTTGTTCAGCTATTAACAATATTTTAACTTTCAATAGGATTATATATTGTCAACTCACCAATTTTGTTAAGTTTAGTATATTTTATTTCACCAATTGAAGTCTTACCATCATCAGCAGGACCAGTTTGACTAGCAACATTACATTGAATAACTTGTTGTCCTCTAAATTCAGAATTACCTGCAACAAAACCATAATTAAATTTATAATTATTGTTATATTCTGAATTATAAATAGTATTATCTGAATTAAGTAAAGCTGTCATATAAGTATATTCGTAAGTATCATCTTTATCAATATTTAACTTAGGAGAACCAAGAGTATTAATATATCCACTTAGATTTATTTGATTATTCCATACTTTATACTTAGTATTAGGAGTATTTTGATACCAGCAATAACCATCTTTATGTACCATTCCATTACCAGTACGAATTACTTTAATATTAGGAAGTTCAAAAATACTATCATCAACAGGATTAACTCTAAAATATATAGATTGACCACCACCAATAGGTCTAGCTTCAACAACTTCACCATACCAACATTCTTTATAACCTCCATTACTATAATCAGGCATATCTATTTTACCATCAGAAGTTGGAAATAAAAATTCTCCACGTTTATCAATATCATCTTCAACATTTGTTAATTGCCAAGCACAAACTATAACTCCTCCTTTATAAGCAGTACATTCAATAGTAACATTTCCAATACCTTTTGAACCATACCAATTAGCACATAAATTCATCTTCATTATATCAGGCATTTTATCTTCTAATTCAATCATAGATTCAATGTTGAACATAATACATTCAGCACCAGAATGTACATTATCACCACCCCAATATAAATAAGGTATAACACCAGGTCTTTGACTCCAAGAAAAACCAACAGATGAATAGTTTAAACTATCAATAGGAGAATTAACATAATATGATTTAGTATCCAAATCAGAACCATCATTTTTACCCCAAATATATCTAAGTTGAACACTAGTAAAATCACTAAAATGAATAACAGAAGTAGGCCAAATATGATTAGTACCATCATAAACATGAGCAATATTAGTTTGACCTACTGTTCTCTTTCTAAGAGGTTGAGCAACTCCTCCTTGACGTCCAAGATTTAAACTCATTATTCATCAACAATATTATAAGTCATTCCAGCAACCGGGGTTATAGTTGCATATTCAGTAGAAGTACCTGTCCAAATAGGAAGACTTAATTTATTATTATTTGCACTAGGCATAGTCATATTAACTCCACATCCATCGTTAATAGCTTTTTGAATCTTATCAAGATTAACACTTTGAGTAATAGTTTGATTTATTTCTTCTTTAAAACTATTAAATGTATTATTAGTAACATAACCACCAAGTAAACTATTAACTTCTTGTTTACTATAAGTTTCACTTTTAGTATAGTAATTATCAAACATGTTATTAATTTCTTCTTTGGTATATCCTTCCATAGCAGAAGTATCACCCATTACTCTCCATTCAGTACCATTCCAATAACAAATCTTTCCACCACGATATTCAATTTGACCAACAGCCCAATTACTACAAGTAACATTAGGAAGATATTCAGATTCTTCACCAACCATACCTGTAAGTTTACATTTGTTCAAATCAATAGTACCGTTTTCTATAATACCACCTTCAAATACAAGTTCACATCCGCTAGGCATTGTAATAGTTTTACTATTTAAATCAAAAGCATAACGAATAATATAACGAGTATTTTCTTCATTAAGCATATCTTGAGTAAGAACAGATTTATAATGAAGATAAATATTATTTTTAACTTGAACTAAATCTTCGTTATTAAAATAATATTTAATATCATCTATATTATTAACATATATAACATTTAGTCTAGGACGTTCATCAGAAAGACAAGTATTATAAACATTATAATCATCAGATGAACCATAATTAATAACAGATCTTGGTTTAACTCTATCAGCAGCTTCTACAATAGTCCATCTAGTATAATAATTATAAAATCCTACACCATCTTCACTAGTCTTAACTCTAAGAACAAATAATTTATGATAAGTATCATAATAAACTCCAGCAGTATTACCTAAATCAATATTGATAACTTCATAATTATCTGTATTAAGAATTATCTGACCATATTGTTCACAATAAGTATCATTAAGAAAACCATCAAATGGTAAATGTTCTACATTATCTATTTCATCCTCCACGGGGAGTAAAACCCTGCGAATTATTTTATATCCTTTACCGCTTTTATATTCAGGCTCATAATGTCTATCTTTAAGACTAAGACGATTTACATTACAACAACCAGGAGTTAATCGAAGAGTAATATCCTCTTCATCAGGATAATTAATAATAGTAACTTTACCATCAGCAGCAATCATTTGCTTAAGAGCTTCGTTAAGCATATTCCAATCAATAGTTCCATCAGCAATTGGAATTTTAGCACCAGATTCTTCAAGATATTTTTCACTAAGAATTTTAGTCCAATTATCATCAGAAACCCAACTAGCTTCAACACCAGCTTGCATATTACTACCTATATAACTTTCAGTTACAGATATATTATGTTCTGCGTCATAATAACTTATAGTAAGACTATTACGTCTAAATATAGCAGGTACAGCTTTACGAGTGTTAACTCTAGTTCCTTGATATGGAATCCATAGATGATTAAATCTAGAAAGAACAACAGTTAAATTATTGTTTGTATCTTTATCAAGAATATTTTGAAGATAAGTAATAGGAAATACTTTATCATAATTATTCTGACTTAGTTTTTCATATAATTGTTTATCATTCATAGCTATATAATTAATTTTAATAAGTAAATAAACAATATAGTTATCACTAACATTGTTATATTGAATAATATTTTCATCATGCTTCAACTAGAACTCTTATATTAAATACTATATTATTAGAAGTCATAGTAAATTGACATAGTATAGTAAAACCGGAAACAGTAGTATTAGAATTAACACCAATAATAGTGCCGTTATTACTTATATCAATACCACTAACTGTACTATAATTACTTAAACCACAGTTATATTTATCACCGCTACCATCTTTATGTTCAAACCAAAATTGTAATTTACCAGAATAAAATGTACTAACATTAGTAGGAATATATACGTAAACACTAACAGGACTACTAATAATATTATTATAAGTTGTTTCTCCATCATATATAGTATCTACATTCATACTATTTATATAAACAGGTAATGCAACATTAGTAGTAGTAAACTTATTATTTTGTATGCAAAAACGACCAACTACCCAGGACTACCTTGTTGAGTACCTCTAGTAGTATTATTTTGTGAACCTAGCCATCTCCATTTAACATACCATGTTCTACTACTAGTAGAAGAATTATATAAAACTTGTATTCCAAAAGCTATCATATTATCACCTACTGTACTGTCATTACCAACTAGTACATTACAATTAACTTTACTAATAGTTACAATATCACTGGCAGTATAATATTTATAAGTAGTACCGCCACTTCCTTCTACTCCATTCCAAGTATATTTTTGAGTAGTATATATCTTATAATATACATATATTAATTCTCCTTTTGAAGATATATCCTTATCAATTTCACATACATTAGGATAAGTGGTACTATCAATACCGGTATCTGGACCAGTTCCATAATATGTAGTATGATATATTACATTTTGATAAACTAAACTACCAGCAGATTGAGTAATAGTAATATCTTTAGTAGCACTATCTATAGTAGCTCTAAATACCGAACTACGAGAATTAGTAGAAGTATTATTACCATAATTAACAGTTTTACTATTTAATGTTGCAGCTCCACTAACTTTACTTAATGTAGGAGTACCACTATTTTGTTCTGTATAAGTAGTTCCAGTACCATTCCATTGCCAAGTTCTACTTCTAGTAGCAGATGTAGATAATGTAGAATTACCGCCAGCAGCAGCTATAGTTATAGGATTAGCAGTTAAAGTAATATTCCATGCTCCCCAACTACTATAAGTTTTACTACCAGCAGATTGAGTAATATCACAATAATTAGAAGAACCACCATAAGAAGCAGTAACTCTAGTAGTCCTATAACTAGTAGAAGTATTATTACCATAACTTAATGTAGTTCCACTTAAAGAACCACTACCACTAGCACTTAATGTAGGAGTACCACTTTCACTTTCTGTTCCACCTGAACCGCTAACTCCATTCCATGTCCAACTTCTACTTCTAGAAGCACCGCTATAAATAGTAACAGAGCCACCAGATGCAGAAACTGTAAAACTACTAGCATTACAATATACGCTCCATATTGACCAACTTCCATATACTTTACTACCAGCAGATTGAGTAAAAGTAGTATCAACATATTCAGTATCCATAGTAGCACGAACAACTGTAGATTTACTACTAATTGTTGTATTATTACCATAACTAACAGTAGCTGTTGTACCACTTACACTAAAACTACCATCACCGCTTTGTTTAGTCAAAGTTGGAGTACCAGTTCCTTGTTCAGTATAACTTGTTCCTGTTCCATTCCAAGTATATGACCTAGTACGTATAGCAATAGGTGCACTAACAGTACCACTACCACCAGATGCAGCAATAGTAGTTCCACTTGAACTCTTATTAATAGTCCATTTAGACCAACTACCATAAACTTTACTTCCAGCACTCTGACTAATTGTAATAGACTTAGTAACACCTGAATGAGTAGCAGTAATATTTATACTTCTACTGTTTGTTGATTCATTATTACTAGCAGTAACAGTAGTACCGCTTAAAGTAAAACCTGTAGCTGTTCCACTAAGCGTTGGTGTACCTGTTTCAGTATCAGTATGAGTAGTTCCAACTCCATTCCAAGTCCAAGTTCTAGAACGACTAGCACTAGTAGTTATTGTTGATGTTCCTCCACTTGCGCCTATCGTTTGCGTACTTGCCGAGATAGAAACAGCCCATGCAGACCACGCTGAATACACTTTTGAGCCTGCTGATTGAGTTATCGTAATCGTTTTGGATAATCCTACATAACTAGCAGTAAGTACCGCAGAACGGGCTGAAACGCTCTCGTTTGATGTAAATATTATTGAATTTCCACTAAGACTAGCACTACCACTAATACTAAGTGTAGGAGTAGCAGTTTCACTATAAACCGTACCAGTATTATTCCATTTATATGTTCTACGAGCAACATTAGCTGTAACAGTTCTAGTGCCACCTTTAGCTTCAACGCTAGTTCCATCAGTTTGTAAATCTAATACCCAATCTGTATAAACTTTAGAACCAGCAGCTTGATTTAAAGCACCACTAGCTTGTTTAGTCTGACTATTCTCTAAAGTAAATGTAACAGTTAAAGTACCACTTTTAGTATTAGTAGATTCATTATTAGCAATAGTTAGTACATTATTACTTATAGAGCCTAAAGTAGTAGAACTAGTAAAACTAGCAGTAAGATTAACAACAGTTTCAATCCAAGAACCAGTATAAGTAGAACCCTTGGTTATACTCCCCGTGGAGGATGCATAGTCAGTTCGTGTATAAGCAGTCTTAACAGAACTAGTAGAAAGTTTCAAATCATAACTACCACCAGTTGCAACTATACTACTATCTACTACTTTTAATCCACTAGTATTATATGTACTTGCTTTACTACCACTAAATGTAACAGTATAACTATCTTTAGCTTCTGTATCATCAATTAATACAACTAACTTACCATTAGTTATAACTCCTTTTTCTATTCCATCAAATAAAACTTTAACTCCATCAGTAGGAAAAGTAACAGTATAAGAAATAAATCTTTGTTCCCACTCTAATTCTACATTATGAGTTATAGGTAAATAACCACTATTACCTGTAATAGTTTGTGACTTATAATGGTCAGCTTCAATAATAGCAGTATAATTAATTTTAATAGGAATAGTAAATACAAATTTAGTATTGTTTTCACTTATAACAGGAGTATAACCATTAATAGTAACAGTTCCGGAAACATTTAATTTAAACGTAATAGTAGTTTCAGTATTCTCTGGATAAACAAGTTTAGAACCTTGATATATTTCAAATACATCTATACTACCAAGTTTAATATCATGTATTCCAATATCTCCTTGATATATAGCCATAATTTAAGCATCTGATTTAACTATATAAGTAGTATTGACATCTTTTTCTGCAATAGCTGCATATTGAGTAGCAGTACCAACCCATATTTTAGGATTAACTATTGGTTCAATAGTAAGATTACTTAATCTATAAAGAGTTTGGTCAACTATTTGAATAGTATTATAAACATAAGAGCCATCTTCGGATAAAGCAACATGATGAATAGCATTAGCATTACTCCATTGAATAATTATAATATTATCTGTATATCTAACATTAAATGTACCATATTTACCATTATGAAATATAGAATTAGGTTTACCAATAGCTGTAACAAATCCAGCAAAATTAGTAAAAATAGAATTAATAGCAGCTAATACTTCTTCTTTACTACCACTACTTGTTAATAATATAGTAATACTTCCAATATCATAAGATTGAATGATTCGATTACTATTTATAGCTACAAAAGTATTAATACTTTTTGTTTCTTCACCACCAACTCTAGCTATACCTTTATCCCAACTTAAATCGATTTTATTAATTCCACCATTAGAAAAATAAGTAATTGTAGCACTAATATCATTACTGGCTACAAAAATTCTATCAAAATTAATTCTATTATTATTATTATCAACAGCAATAATACTTCCACCTTTTAACAGTATTTCTTTTACTTCATCAAAAGTTTTATCGCAAGTAAATTCTTTTTGTCCACTAATATATATTCCAGTAGGAACAGTAATAACTACACCATAAACAGGAATAAATCCTTCAGGAGTATCTTTTCTTTCATATAATTGTTGATTAATATCTTGCATAACTTTATAAACTTTAAATGGTGGCACTTATTCAGTACCACCATGATTAATATTAAGTTGTTTTCTTTTTAATAACAAGTTCATAACCATCAGGAATTAAAGCTTTAATAGCATCAGCAATAGCTTTATCAACTTCGGCTTTAGTATAAGTATTTTCTACTGTTGGAACATCATTAAACTTATTATTAATTTCTTCTTTAGTATAAGTATTATTAGCAAGTTCAGTAATCTGATTAGGTAAAGTTTCATCAAGTTTAACTTTATCAGCAGCAGACATACTACCATTAGCAGTTTTACTAGCATTATTTAAAACAAGACCAACAGGAGATGGAGTATTATATAGATTTGTATCATTATTTTTAATAGATTTACTATATATAATTTTAAGTCCTTCTGCTGTTTGTTCAACTCTATCTAGTCTACTAACAAGTTCATTAGATAAACTATTGACAATATCAGTAGTTTTCTTACCTTTACCGCCATCGTAAGCAGTACCTGTAACTTCACCTAAAGCTAAAGTTTCAGATATAACTGAATATTTAGTTCCAGACCAACGATAAGTCTTACCACTATAATCAGTATCTGTACTTATATCAACATAAATCTTACCTTTTTCAGGAATATAATATACAGGAGCATCTTCAACATATTTTTCAGCAAAATGAGTATCATCAATAAAATATCCTTCAAGAACATCATCAACATAACTTGGTAATTGACTTGCTGGAACTTTACCATCTCCATCAAGACTAGCTATACCATTAGCAACACCTCTTTTTGCTTCAATAGCTTCATTACAAAACTGTATTATCTTTTCCTTAATGATAGGATAATCATCTATATTTGTTAGAATCTTTTCAACTGTAGATTCAACTTTATTTTCAATTACAAGTTTAAGATTAGTATGGTCATCAATATTATCAAATATATCTTCTATATTACCTTTAATAACATTAAGTAATTCAGTAAAACTATTAATATTTTCAAATATATAAGTAACTCTAGCTTCTACTTTAGTTTCAATAAGATTCTTAAGAATAGGAAATCTATCAATATTATTGAAAATATAATCAACTCTACTATTTACAGCATTATTAATACAAGTAACAAGAGCAGGATAATTATTAATATTAGCGAATATATTCTTAACACAATTACAAACTAAATCAGAAAGAATACCAATAAGTTCAGGATAATTATTAATATTATTAAATATATAATCAACTCGTTCATTAATATTATTCTGTATAGCTTCCTGTAATTCTGGATATTGACCTATATTCTTAAATATATCAACTACTTTATCAACAGTATTATTAATAATAAGATTCTTAATATTAGGATAACTATCAATATTATCAAATATATTATTAATAGTAGTTTCTACATGAGAATTAATAGCATTAGTAATAAATTGACTAAGAGCAGGATAAGAAGAAATATTATTAAAGATGGTTTCAGTCCATTGTTTAACATATTCATTAAATATATTCTTAAGTTCAGGATAATCATTAATATTATTGAATATGTCTTTAACAATAATAGGTAAACTTTCAACTGTACTATTCTTAATAATATTAACTAGTTCAGGATAATTATTAAGATTGTTAAATACATTTATAACAAACTCGTTAATAAAATTAGTAATAACATCAAGAAAATCTTTATAATCACCTATATTAGTAAATATTTCTTCAAGAGCTTCAGACAAATCTTTAATAACAGTATCAAAAGACCATCCTTCCCAATTGTCAGGATTAGTCCAAGCTTCATCACTAATATCATCACTATTATATCGTTGAGTCCAATTAACATTAGTTTCATCACGATATGTTATAATATATCCTTTACGACGATAAATTTTATCAAGTTTATTAACAGTATCGGCAAAAGTACCTTCCCAAGTTAAATAAATACTATTACAAGCGGCAAGTATTCTATCTAATCTTGTTCCAGTTACACCATCAAAAATAGCTTGAATAACAGTCAAAGGATAAATATTATATCTAGTATCAGTTTCTTCACAATACTTATCTAGTATATGAATCGGCATATTGCCTTCTTTATCACATTGAACTTTACTAGGATCAAAAGATTGGCAATTAGTACCAACAAAAACATTCTCTTCTAACATAATTACCAAGGATTAGAAACACGTTTAATATAATGTAAAGCAACAGTAGGTAATAGTTTATTAATAGCAAGATAATTTCCTGTCCAATTATCTGTACTAATTTGTGTCCACACCATTTCACCATTTCTACTAATATTAGGTCCAGTCATATACCAATTGGTATTTTTATTAATATTTAAATCCCAATAATTAGTTTTAGTAGTACCATAAGGATAAGTATTTCTACAATCTTGATCCAAAGATCTACCATGATCATTTGCTCGCCAGTTACTAGGAACTACAACATGATGATTACCATCACCACATTTACCAGAACTAGCGGCAATTGCATGTTGATGTAATGGTAAATCAGTACCACCAATATAAAATCCGTAAGCTCCAATATTTAAACCAGGAGTATCAGGGTCATAAGTATCACCTACATTTTTAAGAACAGTACTCCAATCAAGAGTATTTTGTTTAGGATTATTATAAATATTAATACCACCACTTATATGACCCATAACAAATCGTCCTTGAGCAGCAGTATATATTTCCCAACCTGTTGGAGGTGTAGTAGTATCCCAAAGCATAATAGAACCAATAGGCATAACAGCAGCAATCCAAGTTTGTACTTGAGTAGCAGTTACTCCACCTGTTGTTCCTCCTCCACCACCTGAGCCAAATCCATCATTTACTAATTTATTTTTAATATCTGTATAAAGAGTATTAAAATCAACATCAAGTCTGCTAGGTTTAGTTTCACTATCAGCAAACTTACTCATAGTAAGATATTTACCTGTTCTAGCTTCACCGAGTTGAGTAGTAGACATAACATTATGAGTGCCATCTCCACCACTTCCTCCACCGCCTTCAATACCAGCAATAATATCATTAATTTCAGACTTAGTATAATAATTATTAAGCATAGAATTAACAATATCTCTTACTTCTTGTTCGGTTAATCCACCGCCGCCAGAACCACCACCTGTAGCATTAATAGTAATAGTACCATCAGAGTTTTCAACAAAAGTAATATTAGTACCAGCTTTAATCATGTTCTTAAACATAGAAACATAATTATCTTCAAAATATTGTTTATACTCATTACTTATGTTACCACCACTTTGGTCTATCTTATTAAGAATCTCTTTAATCTTATTATTAATATATTGTTCTAGATTATTAATACTACCTTCTACACTACTATTTAAATCTCTAATCTTATTATAAATATCAGTAAATTTAGCGTTATATTCAGTAATAAGATTATCTATTCTAGTATTAATATTAGAAACTTCTTGTTGAAGATTACTTATCTGTTGGTCATGAAGTTCAAGATGTTTATTAATCTTTCTAAGTTCTTCAAGAAGCCAAGCATAGAACTTTTCCATTTCTTCTCTTAACTTCTCTAAGAAAGCTTCAAATTCAGCACGAGTAAGATAAACAGATAAATCAAAACCCATACTTACCCATTTTTCTCCATCCCAAAACCAATAAAAATCATTGGTATAAGAACCACCCCAACCTGTAATTTCAACTTGTTTATTATCTTCGCCTAAATCAAGAGGATGATAAAGTATTTGACCTTTAGCCCAATCACCATCTAAAGATATAGTTTCTTTATCAAACATATCTTCCTGACGATAATTACTAAGAAGTCTACATTTATTTAGTTTAACAGCTCCATCATATAATCTACCACCTCTCCAAAGAATTATACTATCATCTGGAAGTTCAATAGTTTGTCCAGCTAAACAATAATCATATTGAAGTATATAAATAGTATTAGGCTCGTTAATCATATCTTGAGTAAGAGTATTAACACCACTAATCATATTTTTACGAAGATATTTACGAGCCTTTCCACTATAATCATTTACATTATAGTCTTTATCTGCAAATTTAAGTAGATTATCAACAACAGTTAAATCTTCTTCATCAGCAGCGTTAGTAATCTGAGAAGCAGTAAACATTTGTTTAACAGATTCACTAAGCATATCAGGAGTAATCTGACCTTCAAGTATTTGAACAGCATTATCTTCAAAATACTGTTTAAGTACTTGTGCCATATAATTAACTACTACGTTACGACGAAGATAATTATCTTGTATATTAATACCAAATTCATCAGCAACAGCACGTTCTGCAATTGCTCTTGGAAACATACCACTAAAAGATTCTACAAATTTAGAACCAATTTCAGAATCAGCCTCAAGATGCCATTTCTTAGCATTATTAACAGGAGTTATTTCATCAAGTATATAACTCTTTTTAGTTTCAATAACATAAACTTCACAACCTACTCCAATTTGTTCCCAAGTAAGAGCATCTCTATCTTCCATTGTAGATACTACAATTCTAGCAGCTTTAAGCCCTCTTTGAACAACAGCAATAAGTTCAAGTATTTCTTTCTTAAAGGTTTCATAATCAATAACTAAATCTTCTCGAAGTTTAGCAATAGGTTGCCAATATTCTTCATTAGGTAATGGAATACCAGCAGGAGTAGCTTTACGAGAAATATAGCTAGCATAGAAACCATCATGAACTATACATAGTCTATCGTAAGGTCTATCAGGACTCCATTGACCATTACAAGTAAGACTAACTTTACCAAGTTCTTTTTCTATTGTTTCCATATATTCTTTAAGTTTACTAAATTCTTAGTGTAGACTCCCCGTAGAGGATGGAATACATTCATGTTATTCATTATTATAATCAACATTACTAAGACTATAAGTTTCATTATATTCTTTACCTTCTTCTCTTTGTTCCCAAAGTTTACCAGTTTCAGGGTCAACATAAAACTTAGGAGCATCTCCACAACTAACTATAGCATGAATTTTTCCTTCTTCATCAACAGGAAGAGTAATAGAACCACTATACTGAACTTGTTCACTACCTTCATAAATAATATTAAGTTGTCCTTTAATATATTTAAGAAGTGTTTCAGCAAGTTTATTTTGACCAAGTTGATATGCAGCCATTGCAGATTGGAACATATTCCAACAAGTAATAATATTTTTATTATTACCTTTACAAGTAGCAGAACAATCATTAAGCATATCAACTCCATATTGTGCCATAAGAACTAATAGTTTGTGATAAGTACAAACAAATTTACTTGGAACTGTCATATAAACATATTGAGGAGTAATCTCAACTTGTTCAGTTCCACTAGCTTTTACATAGACACCATTAACATAATTATCATCTATTTGTTCACTCATTCTACCATCAAGTTATTATATGAATTAATAATTGATTTTTGTTCTTCGTCAGAAAGCAATTCTAAGGCTTCTAGAGCTTGAATTAAAATTTGTCCTTGTGTTAACTTGCACCAATTTTTTTCGTCCAATGGAAAGCCTAATTCTGCTATTCTCGCTTGTTTTTCAGCCATAGCTGCAATACGCAATTGCATCTCTTTAGATAGCTGTTTTGGATTATTAATATAACCACCTATCATAATATCATCTTATTTAAAAGCCTTATTAATAATATATGTAGTATAATCATTAACTCTAATATCAATACGTTTATTAAATGCTAATATACGTTGATTAGAATCAAGATGTTTATTATATATTATATTAATAATATCACCATAAACATCTTCTTTCCATTCATCTTTCATATAATGACTAAGATAATCTTCATCTCCACGATACATATTTAATTTATAATAAGCATCATAATAAACACTGTTAACTAAGTGTCTAGCATTATATTCAATTTGGTCACGATTAGCATCAACGTTATTTGTAATGATAGTAGAAGCAACAAACTTTGCACATTCAGAAGCAGCATTAACCATAGCAATAGATATGATAGCTTTAGATTTCTCTCTATCTTTATCTATAATATCTTTGGTAACTATATTAAGAAGTTTAGCAATATCAGCTAAAGGATCTTTCTTTTTACTATCTATTATCTTATTAACTATAAGATAAATTACAATAACAATGCCTGGAACAAGACCTTGTTCAAAAGCATTTTGTATTAATTCCATCTTTATAAAATAAAAATAGGGACTATCAGTATTAACAGTAATGCCAATACCAATAGCCCCTATTCGATTAATATTACCTAATATTTACCTAATCGAGTCGGGTAATAGGTTATGCTTTCTCTTCAGTAGCAATAGCTTTAAGGATAGTTTCAACAGTTGCAATAGCAGCAGCTTCAGTTGGGAATGCTATTTGTACAATCTGATGAACAACTTCATCTCTAGTTTTCATTTCACGTGGAACAGCAAAACGAAGAGTAAAGATAGTATATCCAGCATCTGCACTATCAGGTTGTTTCAAAGGATTAAGCGGATATGTAGGATACAGTTCAGTATAAGTATCTCGATAAGTATATTCGATACCAGCATCGGCAGCAGCTTTATTAGCCAAATCAGTAATATAAGCCGCATCTCCATATGCAGGTAAACCGTGAGCTGTAACTGTAACTGCTATACCAACTAATTCATCAGCTCCAAGAATTTCATAATCAATACCTTTAGACTCAGTAGTTAGAGTGATTTTAGCCTCAGCAACAGATGCTTTAATACCATGGCCAACAGTATTATTATTAATTTGGTTAGCTAATTTCTTTGCTACATCATTAGCAGTAGGATTAAGACCAGTATGAATGGTAGCAGTCCAACGATTACGTTCATTGAACTTTAATCCTTTTTTCACAATCATAATAGAACAATCAGAATAAGCATTTACATCTCCGATAGTAAGATTAGCAGAGAAAGTAGTAGCAGCTCGATAAACACCTTTAACAAAAGTAAGATGTTTCTTATAAGCTGGAAGAACTACTGGACCATTTGCTTCACGACCAAGATTAATGTAAAACTTATCGGTAATCTTAGTACCGTCAGCGTCAATCGTTTCATTGCCATTAGCAAGATAAGTAAAAGCAACCGCTCCAGCAGCAAGAGGTAAGCTCGCTCCATAAGCGACATTGCCCGCTAACAAAAACTGTCTCATTTTTAATTTAATTTAGAGTTTAACTTTGTTTATCAGCTCCATTAGAAGTAGCACCAATACTAGCAAGATAAATCTGTACTGCACGCATAACTATTTCCATATGTAAATAAGGAGGTAAATCACAATTAACCCAATCTTCTTCTCTATCTTCATCAAACTTAACTTTAGCAGGTTCTTTGATATAAAGATATTTAACTAATTGAGGTTTAACTGTATTATTACGTCCAGTATATATATTAACATTAATACCAGATTCATCTCCAAATATAGTAACTATCGGAGCATCTTTCGCAGCACGATTACAGAAATCTCTTAGCGTTTGACCTAAATCTTCAGCTTCAATAATCCTGCAATCATAAATTGTCTTGCCATTATAACTAACTTGAAAGCCTGTATATAGCATTATTCCGTCGCTATCAATGTTAATTTTATAAGGGTCAACTTCTGTTCCACCACCTGTAATATCTCCGCCGTTAACAGTACCCGCTGTGTATAAAGTTCTAAGAGCATTAACAGGACTAATAGAAGCATTTTGTCGAGCAACCTTATCATTATAAGGAACAGGTCCGACGTTTTCTACTATTACATTTCTAGCTTTTTCGATTATAGCAGCATTAAGACAAATATCTATATCTTCCATGAGAATAGCACGAACGGTCTGCATACCCATCTGTTGTGCCAGTTCTCTGAACGTCACGTGCATCTCCCCAATGTTCATAATCAAATGTTTTTAAGTTTATTTTTATAAGCACTAACAAGAGCACTATTAGTAGGATTTTTAAACCATGTAACAGCTTCCTTAACATTAGCACCAATGAACTCACCATCAGGAGTAGTAATATTCTGATTATGAATTGCTCTGATAAATTCTCCACGAGAAATAAGAACCTCAATTAAAGATTTAATAGTAATATCTTTATCATTGCAAAGTTTATTAAACTTAGCAGGTTCATTTGTACTAAATTTATCAAGATGAGTTTGTTTATCGACAGTATCCATAGCCATACCATTAGGAATATTAATATTATTGGCAACACAGTATTGAATAAATACAGCATCAAACAAATCACTATTCGTGAGAAGTTTAACATAATTACCTTTAGCAGAATTAATTTCCTGACGATGTTTAGCAAGACGCTCAGCTTCTCTTTGGTCATCTTTAAAATAAAATCTAATAGATGGGTCAGAATTAATAAGAGCAATATCTTTAGCTACATCTTTATATAATAAACAATGACGATAAATTAGATAATCATCAAGAACAATAGGATAACCATATTTATACTTTTCACTTTCAAGAAGATTTAACTTAGTAATCTTAGCTTCAAGAGCTTCTCTAAGTTCTTTAACTCCTTTACGGTCACTATTCATATAAGCAGTTTCAATAGCTTCTTCTTCAGCTCTAAAACGAAGATAATCTCGTTTACGATTCCAAAAGAAAGAAATATCAAAAGTCTTACCCAATTCATCAACTGAAACACTAATATTATTAAGATAAGCCTTAACCCGTGAAATAAAGTTTTCATTATTAGGAGCAAGACCAATTAAAGCAGGAAAATAAGATTCAATCTCACCTTTATTAGAAGAAAGAGTACGAGAACTACGAACACAACTACCAATCTTATCCATTCGTTTAGGTAATGTTTTATCATTAACTCTACGATATAATGAATAATTAGTAACTAAATTAATAGTAATAGTTCGTTTTTCAGTATAAGGTTCATCAAGACTTTCATCTCTAAATCCTACTGTATTAGCAGGCTGTTTATCTACTCCATCCTCTACGGGGGGTATAACCTGTTTATCTGTATTTATATTAGAAGCAGCAGGAGTATTTTCTCCTGCTTTATTAGCTTCATTTACTTTGTTAAAATCCATATCTTAAATAGCTTCTTTTAAATGATTATAATACACATTTCAATAAGAACATCTTAGTGGTATTATCTACCTGCAAACCAATAGAGCCTTTAACTTCATAACGAGCCATATCAATTTCAGTAGCTGCATGATTAGTATTAGGCAATCCCCAGCAAGCAGGAATATCAGTCATACCTTCAATAACTTTAGCTTTATAAGCCTGTCCTTTTTGACGTACTATACGAACATTCTGATTACCTTTATAATTACTCATATCAATCAAAGCAGCTTGATGAGAAGTAATAGGCAAACCGGTAGTAGGATGAATCATACCATTTTGCTTAGCAGCTTCAGCATCAGTACCCTTATCGAAATAAGCATTATGAATAGTAGTAATAGTATATCCATCTGGAGTTTTATACTTATTAAAGTAACGTCCATAAGAAAGACCATCACCATTATCTTGAATCATCTTTTCACCAAGAGGTGTAATAAATCCGTTTTCTTTAGCATCAGTTCTGATAGCCATTTCAAAGTCACGAATAAATCCTTTACCTCCCATAAGAACTATATTCTTATCACCATCCTGAGTATCACGGTCAAGAACATCACCGATTGTACGTTCAAGTTTGTTAAGAGTCAGAACTTCACCATAAGTATCATAGTTAGATTCACGACAAATTTCTAACATACCAGCAGTACGAGGAATAGGTTTACCATTATCATGGTCTTTCAAAGGAATAGTACCATCAGGTAAACGGTTATATTCAGACTTCCACAAACGTTCTTCGTTCATTACTCTCATGTGCAAGTTGAACTGCCGCATCTCTTCGTTAATCCAAAGATTAGAAGTACTACCATTATCATTTTGGAATTGATATTGAGTAACAACATTAGCAAGATTACCAGCTATTTCTTTAGAATAACGATAAAACTCAAGTTGAGAAGTCATTCCAGCAGGACCCATAGTATTGCTTCTGTTACCTTTAGAATAAGATTCAGAAACAGTAGGAGCACTCATTGCCCAATACATACCTTTAGCCAACCATTGAGGGTCAACATAAGCATCAGGATTAGGAGAAGTAAGTTTCAGAAGATAAGCATAACCATAAGCAGATTCACCTAAGTCTTTCTGAATACGAACTTGAGTAACACCATCAGGAGCAGTAAGACCATGTTGTTCAATAAACCAATGAGTAGAGAAGTGAACTTCAAATTCACTACCATTTTGACCGGGTTTAGTAACAGCAGTATTAAAGTAAGTTACAAAGTCTGTAAACTTCATACGACCCATAGTTTTCCAAGTCCATTGTACAGTAGCAACATCTTTAATACCACGACTACCTTGACCTTCAGTAATAAAACTTAAAGGAAAACGGTCATCATCCATACCATAATTATAAGTCAGAAAACTATTAATTTCTTCTGGCTTTTGAAGTTGAAGATAAGCAATTGATTCTTCATTAGAATAACCTCTATCTTCATAACGAGTTTGTCCAATAACACGTAATGTTTTCATCTACAAATTTACTATTATGTTAATAACCAAAACGCTCATCTTTCAGAACGTCTTTTTTACTGTCAGGTTTAGTTATTTTAATAGCTCCTTTTGTAGATTTACGTTGACTAGCAGTAAGTTTCAACTTTTTAGCTTCTTTATCAGAAACAGCCATTTCTATCAAACTATCATAACCTTTACCTGTATATTTAAGCCAAGCCTTAAGCAGTTCTTCATCGCGTCTTTCAGCAGGAGATAACTTCATTAAATCATTTTCATAACGAGAAAGCCCTTTATCATCAACTTGATAAACATAATTGAAGAAATCTTCTGGAGTAGTAGAAATTTGTTTTCCATTACGTTCAATAATAACAGTTTCAGGAATACGATAACCAGCAATTTGTCGTTTATCAATACATTCTTTAACTCCATTCCAAAATTCCACAAGTTGTTTCTCTTCTTCTGCTTTAACTCGCATAGCTTCTTTAGCATTAGCTTCACGCATTTCGTTATCAGCTTTCTGAAGAGCTTCAAGTTCTTCTTTAGCAACATTGAAAAGTTCATTACTATCTTTAAGATATTGAATATACTTATCAACATTACCACGACGATTAAATTCCTTAAACGCCTCACGAACAATAGCTTCTTGTTGACTTACATTATTTTCATCTACTTCAATACCGCTTCTATCTCGAAGTTCGCCAAAGCCTTCAAATGAATTACCATTTGCAACATAATAATTAAGAAAATCACCAACGATAGGATAATCTTCAAATAATTTATTAACACCAGCTTGAGCAAATTCGTCACGTTTTAAATCAATAACGGATTGAATATAACTTGCAACTCCTTGAGGAGTATTATCAAAAGCAATTGGTTTACCATCTTCTGAAGTAACAGAAACACCTACAAGTTCTTGAATCGATTTAACATCAATAGTATTTTCTTCTTTAGTATCTTCTACTTCAAATTCTTTAAGATAAGCAGCAACTTCATTTTTAGCTTTAAAGATATTACCTTTATCGTCAATAAGATTACCGTCTTTATCAACAGTATATTTATTATCTCCATCTTCGATAATAGTACCTTCTTCTAAGCCATGTTCAGCATTAGCGGCATTCGCTTTGTCATTAGGCTTACCCCCCGTGGAGGATGAAGATCGGTTATCTTTATTAGCATTAGAATCACTATTCCCATCTCCATTACCATTATTAGTAATATCATCAATAGGATTACCATCAGCATCTAACTGCCCTGTTTTACCTGTATCAAGGTCTGTCATGTCGTCAGTAGGTTTTCCATCACCATTAGATGTTTCACCATTAAAACCAAAACTATCAAAATTAGGCATAACTCTTTGTTTTTAATTAATTACTATATCACAAATATAAACTATAATAATAATACGAGTTTTACTCGTATCGTTAAAATATGTTCACCTTTAAACCGATTTGCCGACTAACATACTATTGCTAACTAGGATATTTATTACTGATAACCTAGCCTGTCGCTTTCAGAGAAGCCGTGTATGAATCAAATTTTATCATAATGATTAATCTATCACGAAATGAATAAAGTGCTTAAAATGAGCTTAAAATGGCTCATGTGGTGTAAAGAAAAATGAAAATGGGCTGAACCTACTTTCACAAGCAAGTCCAGCCCTATTATGAACAAAATTTAGAAGTACAGCCGATTATTTACTTTTACTATCATAACGATTTTTATTCGTTTTTGCAATCTTGACTTTATCATCACTTTCTTTAAGTTTAACAGCTAATTCTTTTTCTTTAAGTTGTGCTTCAACAGAAGTCTTTTGAGCATCTAAACTAAGTTTACTACGTTCAAGATTAAGTCTAGCATTTTCCATACGTTCTTCAGCTTGACTCTTTTCAGCATCACTAAGACCATTATCAAAACTCATAATATTAGCATTTGCTTTCATAGCTTCAATCTGACCATCAAGATATTTTTCAACTCTAATAGTTTCTCTATCTTGTTCTGCTTTTCTATCAATCTTAGCAAGCTCAAATTCTTGACGAAGTTGTTCTGTTTGTTGAGAAACACGTTCAACATCAAGCTCATGTTCACGTTGAATGTTTTGATACTTATCAATAAGTTTACTAATTTGAGCAACATTATCTTCACGTATAGCAGCATTAGCCATATCCATATTACCATTCTGAGCAGCACTAAATGCAAGCTGTTTATATTGTTCAAGTTTCTCACGTTCTTTAACAGAAGTTTTACAAGTAACAATATAATTGGCAAATATATGACTATTAACATCAAGACTTAAATATTTAATATCACCATCTTTAGTTTTATAAGAAGTATTAAGACCATCAATCCAAGCAAGTTTAGTATAATCCATTTCAGCTTGATAATCTCGTTCTCTCATTTTATCAAATATAAATTCAATAATAACAGAACCCATACTTCCACGAATAACTGCTTCATCAGTAACTCCTTTACCAGCACTATTAGCAATCTCACCATAACGTTGTGGAGTCATATCACATTCCATTTTAGCAGTCTGTTCAATCTCTTGAATAAGTTGCCCAAGTTCAGTAATATAATTATTCATACGACTTTCAAGATAACGAACATTTTGTGCTTTAACAAGATTAGCATCATCTTCATCATCAATATAAAGCACTCCATCAGCAGCCATACGATATATAGTTTCAGCAGGTTTTTTACCAAGAAGAGATTTGGCAATCATAAGAACATTCATCTTATTTTTAGCAATAGCCATTTCTCTATGATAAGAAACTATATTACGAAATACTTGATAAGGAATAACTGTATCTACAACACTAAATCTTCCAAAACCCGGAAGAAGTTCTGCAATACCATTATAAGGAAGTTTACCATTCCTATTGTAAGCAATAGGACGAGCCTTATAAGGATATATGCTTGTAGCACGAGAACCAATTCTAACGCTCTCATAAACTTGTGGACGCCACACCCATTCAATACTAATATCACCACTAGCAGGGTCAAGCTGATAAGTTTCATCAACAATTCTTGTTGTAACAAATGCTCCATTACTATATGTAAGAATACCTTCTTTTATTTCACCTCTCCAAACAGTATGCCAAACTTCAAATAAACCATTATTAGCATCACGAGCCATTATATTAGTGTTCTTAATATGTTGCAAATCATCTTTATTAAATTTACTACATATATCACCAAAATAATACATATATTTATCCCAATTTAAAAGTGCTTTATCGCTAGAAGTAGTAGCACTATATTGATAATATGTATCAAGAGCTTCACGTTCTTTTTCAGAAAGATATTCATAAAACTCATCTATAATTTGCTGTTTAGTTAGCATACGACGTTCAGCAAACATATCATAATCTTCTGCAAACATATTATCGTTAGGAACAGGAAAAGCATCTCTAACACTAACAACACGTTTAATTAATTGATTACCTACAACATCTCTATATGTATAACAAGCTCCAAAAGCAACAAATTCAAAATAAGCTCTAGCGTATATAGTAAAAGCATCAGTAAGGTCATCAATAACATTAATTAAATCTTGTCCTTGTGCACTAATATCATCAATAAAATTTTCATTAAATTCTTTAATAAAAGCTTCAATATCAACAGCTTGTTCAGGATTAAATTGTTCAGGATTATTACCTTCATTAACAAACTGTATATAACTTTCTTGTATCTTCTTAGCAACAGCTTGTTCTGCAAGCATCATAATTTGTTTACCAAGTTCAGCATCTCTAGCAAATACAACTTCAGGATTATTAGCTCCAACAATAAAATCATGTGGATTCTTAATATATTCACCAATATATCTTCTAATAATACCTTTCATCATATCATAATTACGCATAGTAGCTGGAAAACGAGTTAGATTTTCATCTTTCTCATTATAAGGATTAAGAGTTTTTCTATAATATTCTCTAGGAATATTACCAAGAAGAATATTAAACTTTTCTTCTACATTAAAATCAGCTTTACAAGCAATACCAGCTTCTATAACATAATCACAACACTTAGCATACCAATCAACTTCTTGTTTTTCAGCATAACTAACGTGCTGATTAGGAAAATCAAGTCTACCAAAATTATACATATCTTTATCTATTTAATCTTAAAACCATTGTCTATTAAAAATATCTGTTTTATCATTCTCTTCTGTAACTTTCTTACGACTAGCAAGTTCTCGTTTACCTTTAATATCAATAGACTTCCAATATATACCTAAAAGTATAAGACTAGATATACGGTCAAAGTTACCTTCGGCATTAAACTTTTTAAGTTCAAGAATTGTTTGATAATCAAGAAATCTTTCAAAAACATAAATATCTTCTCCAAATTCATTCTTACCAATAACTTCATATAAGAACTCTTTAAGAAGTCGAAGACCATCTAGTTTCTTAGGACCACTACCAATATTATAACCATAACTAGTACTAACTTTTTCTTTAACAGCAGAATCCCAAACATATAAAGGTTCATAACCTAGATATTTAGTAGCTTTCCATTTACGAAAGTTAGAAACAGTTTCACCACGATTTATTTCTACAAGTCCAGTACCAATACAATTATACCATTTACATAGTCGATAAAACTTTTCATCAGCTTCTTCTAGTCGTTCAGTACGTCCATAATATGCAGCACATAACTTAGGTTTAAATCCATTACGTTCTCTAGGCATTTCAATAACAAATATACTATTATGAGAATGTCTATCAGTAATTTCTTTTTTATCTTTATCAATACCGACAGGGTCATAAACTGCAACATAAGTACCGGGAAGAATACTTCTTACAAGTCTATCATTAATATATGTTTCTTCATATTCTGGAGAAAACCAAACTCTTATACAACCATGAGGGTCTTCGTTACCACGTCTAGGAACTCCTTGAATATAATCATAAGTTTTCATATCAGGATTTTCAATTCTTATACGAGCATTAGATTTAAAATAAATCTTTTTAGTTCCATCTTCAAATAGTTCACCATCAGTATAAAACTTATAACTATTATCAACTCGAAGTTTATCTTCAAACTTATTAAGAGCTTCACTACTAAATATATTTTCACTAGCACTACTAAAAGATTCAGCAGGAAATAAAGCACGCTGACCAAGATAATTAAGATATTCTGCAAAAGTCTTAGCAGTCTTTTTCTTTTCAATTCTTTCTCGTGCAGCAAGCTTAAGTCCTATTCGTAGATTACTATTTCCATCTTCATCAAATCCTTTAACTCCATCTATCTCTCCTTCAAGACCCCAAGCATAAGATTTAAAGAATCCACAAACTTCATTACGAGCATCATTATCAAAAACATTTTCAAAAGCCATAAATCCAAATGCTCTAGGATTATAAAAGTTTTGTTCAAATATTTGCATATTAGCAGCGGTAGCAGTTCCCCAAGCCATAAGAGTACCAGTAGTACGAGTACCAACAGTCATTGTAGGTTCAGTTACATTCATAAACTCATCAAAGTTCTGCATTGTAGATAGCTCTTCAACTTTAATTGTAACAGCATCTTTACCAATAGCACAGTCAGGATTATTATTAGCACTAACACTTAAAAGAGAACTAGACCAACTATCATCAGCTTCAACTCCATTTTTCATACGATAACCAAGTTTAAAACTATCAGTAGTAGGACTATATATACCTCTTTTAAATGGAGTCTTTTCTTCAAAGAACTTTAAATTATTAACAGCAAAGTCACTTAAACCACCTTGTTTAATTAAGTATTTATTATCAGCCGCAACATGAATAACAACTTTATGTTTAGATAAATTAACTTCATTAGAACTATCAGCAGCCATAATATAAGAAAAACCTCCACGTCGAGTTTTATCAATAATAAGATGTAAACCATTACGTCTACAAAATTCTATAATTTGCCAAGTCCAAAATTGAGCATCAATAAAACTAGGAAAACTATAAATCTTTTTAGCAGTAGCTCCATGTTCAGTAACAATAACAGATGATTCATCTGTACGTTCCATACGAGTATAATTAAGAAAATTATAATGACCACCTGTTATCCAAACATCTTCTATACTTCCATCCGGATTTTGCCAACAAGGAGCAGAAAAACCATTACGTCGTCTATCACATTCTCTACGTCTAAATTGTCTATGAGGAATACTATCTACTTTAAATTGAGTATATCTACCTGTGGCTTGATATGTTCTAGCAGCTTCATTAAAAAGTTCAGTATTAACAAATTTGCCAGGTCTAATATTTAAAAGAAAGCCACCACTATCTCCAATTAAAAAATTATTATGAGGGTCATACCATCCACAATCACTAGCTTTCTTATACTTTTTCTCTTTATCAGGTTCTTCAATGTATTCTAGAAAAGGATATTTACCATCAGCCATAATATTTTATTTAACTAGTAAACAAACAACAAAAGCGATAGCGCAAACAGCACCACCGCTTACCAAATATCTATTCTTACGTTTAATACGTTCAATAGACTTATTTAAATTATCATTTACTTTATTACTATTATCAAGATTATTTTGTAAAGTTTCAACTTCTTTATAAAGAGCATTATATTTAATCTTATGGAGATTAATTATACTATCTTGTTCGTTAATAATATCTTTATAAAGTTTAGCTTTAATAATCTTAGTATTAGCAATCTTAATCATATTAATAGGAACAAGAACAGTTGTATCAGTAGTGTTGACTCCCCGTGGAGGATGCACTACATTATCAATCTCACTCTGACACCAACTTCTTGAATAACTCCCAAGTAGCACTGTCATTAAGACTAATAACTTTATCTTCAATATCTTTCTCATGTTTTTTAAGTTTATAAACTATACTTTCTCTTTCAGTTATAACTAACTGTATAGAATCAATCCGAACATGATTAATAGCGGTGTCACTTTTATTATATGAATTGGCTTCTACACTAAAACGACTTATTGATAAATACAGAGTAACACATAAATTAATAATCGCTATTATAAATATTGCTATTAACATCTTCTTCATAATTCTATACAGTATTAAGTTAATCTTTTATTTCTATAAGTTTATTAAGTAAATCAAGATTCCATCTACCAGTTTCTTTAAGACCAAGAACTCTTTGAGCCATCTTGATAGCTGCAACTTGACCACAATTAACGTTAGTATCAAATAATTGTTCAGCAACTCTCTGACTATTAAAATCATCAAGTTCAAATACATCCCAATAACCTATTTTATACTTTTCCCAAACAAGTTTCTGAAGCTGAACATCATTATCAAGCTTAGACTTAAACTCTTTACTACCAACAGTATAATGTTTCTTATAAGAATCAATCATAGTCCAACCTTGCCAAGTAGGATTATATTTACGACTGATACCTCTATAAGTTTCTCCACCAGCATCATCTTTATCGTTTACATAACCACCTTCTTTAATAGATAGTTTTTTAAAAGCATCTCCAAAGTAAGCCATAATTTAATTTATATAAGGATTAGTACAATATCTAAAACAATCAACAGCATCATAATATTCATCTTCATCAAATTCTTTAATTGTAACCCAAAACCAAAGAACTTTAATTTGAACTTTATAAATCACAAATTCAAAGTCATCACCAATATGATGTTCATCGCCAATTAATCTTATATTTTTTCTACGATTAATAATATACATAACTTATTCATCAAGAGTTCTACGAATCCAACCTCTAAGATATTTGATATTATTTCCTTTGCCAGCAATATCATTATAATATCTAATACGTTCAAGTTTATATTTAGCTACAAAATAATCAGCACTAATAGTAGTATCAGATTTATAAGCGTTAAGAGAATCTTGAGTTCTACGAAGTAATTCTTTAGTTAAAACTAATTCATTAACAGCAGTAGAATCAGTAACAGGAACATAACGAATTTCAGGAACTGGAGTAATACGTTTAACACATCCACTAGATAAACAAATAGCAAATATAACTAAAACAATAAAACCAATAATTACTCCAATTAAATTGTCTTTATTTAATTTCATATAGCAAGTTTAAATTGAGTTTGAACACCACTAGCTTTAATTTGTAATTCTCTATCTTTAAGAACTTTATTAATATCATCACGTAGATAATTCATAGTAAAGAATTTAGTAGTTTCAATAGGATTTTCTTTAATATGATAAAGACCATCAGAAAATCTTTTTGGCATACCATATTCATTAAGTTCAAAATCACTATCAATATGACATAACCAAATACCTTTAATAGTTAAACCAAGTATATATTCAACAGCAAAAGCATACATACTAAGTTGAAGATTATATATAGCACCATTACAATTAGGAAGATGATTAAGAGGAGCTAAAAGTCGTTCATCTTTATCAACCCAAACATTAGTTTGTTGCGCAGGTTTAACTGTTTTATCTTTCTTATAATAACCACTACTAAATTTTAATCCACCACGATTAGTTTTCCAATCACCCACAACAGCACAATTAGTATCTTCATTAACTAGAAGAATATCAATAGTTCCACTAATTAACCAATCTATAAGAAACATACCAATCTCACTATAAATCTTATATCCTCTTTCAGTGTACATTTTAAACGCATCATAAATAAGAGGATAACGATTATCTGTAAGTTCAATAAAATCTTTAAGATTAAGAAGTTTATAATTAGCACCAAAATTTGGAATATCAGCAATAGTAACCATTACACCATCTTCTCGTTTATCAAGATAATTAATAGCTTGTTGAAACATAGATGCCCCTTTAACGCCATCTTCAAGACCATTATGAGTATTAGTTCCACGTTCACAAGCTTCTTTAGTAATAGTTGACCACTGTTCTTCTAGTTTCTTCTCACTTATTCCTAGTTCTTTAGACTTCTTTCTCAACCAATAGTTCTTATCAAATTTAGGAGCATAATTATGAAGAATAGTAGTAGTAGAAATATAATCATTACCAAGACTATCGTTATACTTATGTTCTTCTTCATGAAAAATAAGTCTAATATCATTATATCTTTTATCTCTAAGTTCCATATTAATATTATTAAATTCAACACTAGCTTGGACCCGCTTCGGCACTACGTGCCTACGCTAGACTCCCCGTGGAGGATGAAGTGGATTAGCATTAGCTTATTCTTCAATCATACTACTAGTAATTTCAACTCCACCTCTACCAGCAATATTCTCTTGTTCATACAGAAGATTTTCTTCAGCTACATTAAGAGCTTTAATCGTGTTTGGAAACTGATTAGCTAAATCATTAATTTGTTTCATATAACCAATAACAACTGGAACATCTTCTAGACTAGCACCATCAGATAACTTGTCATTCAGCAACTCATTTAATTTGCTAGCAGCTAAAGCAACATTATGAATACCACGCTTAATATTAAGTACAGCTTCCATACCAGCACCAGCTTTTTGATTATAATATCTTTTAATTAATTTCCAAACAAGAATATCAGGTTGATAATTCTTAGGTAAATCAAAGTTTTCAATAGCCTTTTTAAGAGCTTCTTTTTCACTAAGACCTTCTTGTAAACAAGGACCTTTAGGGTCGCCAAGATAATAAATAACACCAACTTCTTTAATATACATATCTTTATTAGGAGATTTATCTCTAGTATAAAGAAGACTAACATCTCTATCAAGAAGTTGTTTAAGTGTAGGAGCTTTTGGCATACCAGTTTCATCTATGGTCAGCATCCAATCCAATTCCAAACCGTTCATATATTTCTTCTACTTCTTCATCAAATTCAATAATTTCAAGTTTACTCATAGCATATACCCAAAGATTAGCATAAGCAATACCATGTTTTTTACTTAGTTTAATCCATTTAGGAAGAAGTTTCTTTTTAAATTTAAGTTCAGTCTTAATCTTTTCTTCTTCTTCATAATGTTTTTGCTTTTCTTCTTCCATAACTTTAGCAGTATATTCTTTATACTCTTCTCTAGTCATAGTTTTTCTAGCTTCTTTAAAGTCTTTATAATGACTAATAAGTTTGGAACGATACCAATTCTTTTGAATAGTGCCAATATGAGGAATAGCAACACATTTATCTTTTCGTATATTAATACTAGCTTCTTTTTCAAGACTTTCAATAATAGATTTACAAAGTATTCTATCATCACCTTGAAACCCAATATCATCTAATATATTATTTATATCTTTATATATAAGAATATAATCATCATCAAAATCTTCATGAGAACTAGTATTAGCAATATTAAAACTAGTATTAGTCTTAAAATCCATAATTGAAAGTTTAAGAACTCTTCTTAAATTACTACTATAAACAAGAACATAAGTACCTATAATTTTAAATTATACATAAGTAGTTTTAAGAAGAGTTCGATTATTTAGACGAAATGGCTAATTAGCTTTTTCAGCAGAATGATAAACAAAAGGATTAATAGCTTTATGTTTATCAGTAATAGCAGCTCTTAAATCATTAATAGCTATAACTTTAAATTCAACAAACCAAACTTTTTGTCCTTTTTTATATCCTTGATTTTGTCCAAAAGTACCAACAGTAATAGAACGAGTTAGTTCAGTATCATTAGTAATAAACTTATTAATAAATTGAGGACTAAGAACATTATGTTTAAGATAAAGATGATAACCACGTTCAAGAGTAGAACGGTCAATTATAATCTTATCCATTTTGTTCATACCAATAAGTTTAGAATCTTCATCACTAATCTTAGCAATAATTGGTATAACCTCAACAGTAGATACTTTATTATTAATAACACCAAATAAACTTTCATTTTGGCAAAGAGCTACAATACAATAATGTTTAGCAACTACTACATTACTAAGAACAGCTTCAAGTGCTTCACTTGTTATTTCACTTAATTCAGTAGGTATATTAATACCAAAATCTTTAAATTTACTTTCAACTTTAATCATAATACTAATTTATCTAGTTTTAATAATACAATCAAGACCTGTACTTCCAAGTTTAAGTTTACTTTGAATCTTAATTTCTTTTTTATTCCTATCTCCACTATGAAATTCTCTAGTGTATTTAGGCTTAGTTTCACTTTTATCTTTTCCCATAACTTAATTGTTTTCAGCAAATGTAATAGTTTAAATGAATCTACCAAGAGAAAAACTAATTTTAACATTTAATACCGTAGAGGATTATATGATTATAAATATGCAAGTCATACTCCCCGTGGAGGATGAGATGAGTTAGACTTAATCATATTAGTATTAATGATATTAATAGAGATAATGATAATAATGATAGTATTGATTAACTTGATGTGATTGATACTGATTGTATTCATCCTCCACGGGGAGTTGAGCGGAGAGCGAAGCTCGGAGCGGGTCACAGTGAATCTAT
>OLNM01000059.1_pt1 | contig 101155 bp, 80 predicted proteins | sample 1672391 | NCBI WGS metagenome assembly OLNM01 (sample SAMEA3136680, study PRJEB25190) | human gut metagenome | reverse complement strand
CTGAAGCCGCAAGAAAACGTAAATATAATTAATTGTGCGCAAAAATCCCTGGCTGCATTCAGTCAGGGATTTTTAAATCCCGCAATATCTTCAAATTTGGCTCATTGTCTTCAGGGAAGAACTGATTTTTATATATGGTGATATCGCTGGCTGACCACATGTCCGTTTTGTTGCTGACCGGTGTATGAAGGAGAAAATATAAACTTATGATGATTTTGAAAAAAATAGCCAAGCTTCTGTTTAACCGGGTATTTTATGTAATATTTGCCATGGCAGTGCAGCTTGGCTGGCTGTTGACTATATTTCTGCGTCTTGCAGGATATTCCAGATATATGTCTTTTATTCTGGATGTTATCAGTATTCTGGTTGTTCTGAAAATTGTGAATCGAAAGATAAATCCCTCGTATAAACTGGCATGGACGATGTTGATCCTGTGCCTGCCAATTTTTGGCCTTGTTTTGTATCTTGTATTTGGACGTTCCAGAATTGCTGCTTATATGCAGGATCGATTTAATGAGATGCTGATGAAGTCCGGTAATCTTTTACAGACAGATCCTGAAATACATGATCTTCTGGAGGCAGAAGATATATCTGCATGCAATCAGTCTGATTATATATATCATAATGCAGGTTATCCTATTCACGGAAATACTACCGCAGAATATTTCCAAGTTGGAGATGACATGTTCCCGGTTCTTGTAAGGGAACTGGAGCAGGCACAGCATTATATTTTTATTGAGTATTTTATAATCCATGATGGAGTAATGTGGAGAACCATACTGGATATACTGGAGAGGAAGGTTCAGGAAGGTGTGGATGTCCGTCTGATTTATGATGACATGGGATGTCTTACCACGCTCCCTCATAAATATTATGAAACCATGAGATCCAAAGGAATCAAGTGTCAGGTGTTCAATCCTTTCCGTCCGATCCTGAATATTATCCAGAATAACCGTGACCATCGGAAATTCTGTATTATTGATGGATATGTGGGATTTACCGGTGGTGTAAATCTGGCAGATGAGTATATCAACCAGAAGGAGCGCTTTGGACACTGGAAGGACACTGCGGTTATGCTGAAGGGGGAAGCTGTCTGGAACATGACTGCCATGTTCCTTCATATGTGGAATGTGATTACCAATAACCGTGAGGATCATTCACTTGAGAAATATCTGCCTCATGTATGGCATCCGGAGGCATTTGAAGGGGATGGATATATTCAGCCGTTTTGTGATTCTCCGCTGGATAACGAGACTGTTGGAGAGAATGTTTATCTGAATATTATCAATCGTGCAAAAAGGTATGTGTATATCTGTACACCCTATCTTGTTATTGACAATGAGATGATGACTGCTCTTTGTCTCGCAGCAAAAAGTGGTGTGGATGTCCGTCTGATGACACCTGGGATTCCAGACAAAAAATTGGTATTTCTTCTTACCCAGTCTTACTACGAGCAGCTTCTGGAAGCAGGAGTGAAAATCTATGAATATCAGCCGGGATTTTTACATGCCAAGTCCTTTGTATGTGATGACGAGATCGCTGTTGTGGGAACCATCAATCTGGACTACCGGAGCTTGTATCTTCACTTTGAGGATGGTGTATGGATCTATCGGAATCAGGTGATTTATGATATTAAAAAGGATTTCACAGATACCCTGGAATATTGTAATCCGGTATCTTTGGAATTCTGTCGTGGAAGAAATATTGCAGTGCGGGCGATGCAGAGTATTCTAAGGTTATTTGCACCGATGCTGTAGAGCGTGTTCAAAAAGGGGTTTCTGCAAATTGAGGCGTATAGATTGCGGAAATGATTTTTCAAACACGCTCTAAACCTTATGCAGAATGAGTATATAGATGATGCCCCTTACCTGCGGCATTGCCATATATAAATCAGGAGGTCAGATATGAGAAAAGAGATAAAGAAACAGCTTCAGACGATTATGGATCAGGCAGTAAAGGATAATCAGATTGCCGGTATGAATATGATGGTAATAAAGGACGGCCAGGAGGAAGCCTATCTTCAGTGTGGCTATGCGGATAAAGCAAATGGGAAAATGATTGAACGGGATACCATATTCCGTCTTTTTTCCATGACGAAACCGATTACAGCGGCAGCGGCCATGATTTTATTTGAAAGAGGAGTAATTGATCTGGCAGATCCGGTTTCCAGATATATTCCGGGATTTGCAGACCAGATGGTGTCTGTACCTGGCGGACTGGCACCAGTATGGCATAATGTAACGGTTTATCATTTGTTGTCTATGACCAGTGGTTTGACTTATGGCGGAAACAGCAGTGCCGCAGAGTTTGCCGTTGGAAATGTGATGGAAGAAATACATGCACGTCTGAATACAGAGCATCCCATGACAACACTGGAATTTGCAGATAAGATCGGCAGATGTCCTTTGGAGTTTCAGCCCGGAGAGCGCTGGAAGTATGGGGTATCCGCAGATATTCTGGCAGCAGTGGTGGAGAAGGCTTCCGGCATGAAATACGGTGAATTTCTTAAGAAAGAGCTTTTTGTGCCTTTGGGAATGAAAGATACAGATTTCTATGTTCCAGGTGAGAAGCTGGACAGACTGGCCATGACTTATGAGCAGACTGCCGGTGAAATGAAAGAATTCCGTGACAACAGTCTGGGAATCCGTCTTTCCATGGACGTACCGCCTGCTTATGAAGCCGGAGGGGCAGGGCTTGTTTCCACCATTGAGGATTATTCCAGATTTGCGGCTATGCTGATAAACAAAGGCAGCTTCCAGGGCAGACAGATCCTTAAGCCTGCTTCTGTGGAATATATGACCACCCACAAGCTTATAGCATGTCAGCAGGAGTGGTTTGAAAAATGGTGGGAGATGAATGGATATTCTTATGGAAATCTGATGCGTGTGATGACGGATCCGTGGAAGGCACCCTTTGCATGCTGTGAGGGTGAATATGGCTGGGATGGCTGGCTTGGCTGCTATTTCGCCAATTTTCCCAAGGAGAATATGACGATTCTTATGATGATGCAGAAGAAAGATGCAGGGACATTTGATCTTACAAGGAAGCTGAGAAATGTGCTGCTTCTTGGAATGTAATATAAAGAGGAATTTGAGTTATGCCTAGAATTTATGCAGACAATGCAGCAACCACAAAAATAAGTCAGACAGCAATGAAGGCTATGATTTCTGCAATGGAGAATAGTTACGGAAATCCGTCCAGTATTCATCAGATTGGGATGGCAGCAAATGATGCCTTACAGACGGCGAGAGAGCAGATCGCACGTTGCCTTGGCTGTATGCCGAAAGAGATTTTTTTTACATCAGGTGGGACAGAATCAGGTAATCAGGCAATTGTGTCAGCGGCTATGCTTGGGGCGAAACAGAATAAGAGGCATATTATTTCTACTGCGTTTGAGCATCATGCGGTGCTTCATACTTTGAGAAGGCTGAAGGAGCAGGGATTTGAGATTCAGCTTCTGGATGTGGGAGCAGAGGGGAATATTACAGCTGCTCAGGTGGAAGATGCAATTCGACCGGATACCTGTCTGGTTACAGTTATGTTTGCCAATAATGAAATTGGCTCTGTTCTTCCTATAGCGGAAATTGGAGAAGTCTGCCGTGCTCACGGGGTGCTTTTTCACACAGATGCAGTGCAGGCAGCAGGACATATCCCGGTAAATGTGAAGAAACAGAATATTGATATGTTATCTCTTTCCGCACATAAATTTCATGGTCCAAGAGGAATCGGTGCATTGTATGTGAAACGGGGGATTGAACTGACTTCTCTTATGGAGGGCGGCGGCCAGGAGCGTGGAAAACGGCCTGGCACAGAGAATTTACCGGCAATTATGGGAATGGCAGCTGCTCTGAAAGAAGAGTGCACTTTGATGGAACAAAATGAAGCCAAGGTTACCGCCATGCGAGATCGTTTGATTCAGGGGCTTTCGCAGATTCCTTATAGTATACTGAATGGTTCCAGGGAGAAACGCTTGCCTGGTAATGTGAATTTCTGCTTTGAAGGTGTATCCGGTGAAAGCCTGCTGCTTCTTCTGGATAGCAAGGGAATCTGTGCTTCTTCCGGTTCTGCCTGCGCATCAGGTGCCCTGGATCCAAGCCATGTACTTCTTTCTCTTGGTCTCGCTCCTGAAATCGCCCAGGGTTCACTCAGAATCAGCCTTGACATTTCCAATACTGAGGAAGAAATCGATTATATGCTGGAAGTGATTCCCCAGGTGGTGGAACAACTCCGCGGAATGTCAGATGATTGGCGGAAAAAGCATTGCGAGGATTAAAAGAATCGTGTATGATACAAGATATGATTATTAGAATAGATTGCTATTTAGTTGATTAAAAGTTCTTCAATGCGGACGCATTTGGACAATGTGTATTACTCACTCGCCGGCGCAACGCTCCAGCGAACTAATCGCTAACTGCGACTAATGCGTTCGGGAGAGCCCTCACGCATAAGTCTCCGTAAGCGCTGGATTTCGCTTACGCTAAGAGCGCGCCTGAAATGGCTCGCTGGAGTAATACACATTGCCCAAATGCTGTGTACTGTCTGGAACTTCAACACACTAAATAGCAATAGTTTTCAATTTTTACGAGGTATAGATATGGAATCAGACAATATGAAAAAAGCATTGATCGCCATGAGTGGCGGCGTAGATTCTTCAGTGGCCGCTTACCTGATGAAGGAGCATGGATATGACTGCATCGGTGTCACCATGAAGCTTTTCCAGAATGAAGATGCCGGTGTGAGCCGCAAAAAAAGCTGCTGTTCTCTGGATGATGTGGAGGATGCAAGGAGCGTAGCGCATAATCTTGGAATCCCGTATTACGTGTTTAATTTCACCGCAGATTTTAAAAAACAAGTTATGGACCGCTTCGTAGCAGCCTATGAAAACGGTGCGACTCCCAACCCCTGCATTGACTGCAACCGCTACCTGAAATTCAACAGCCTTTACCACCGCGCAGAAGAATTAGGCTGTCACTATGTAGTAACCGGACACTATGCCAGAATTGAAAAGCGGGAAGATGGAAGATATCTTCTGAAAAAAGCAGCTGACCCTGCAAAAGACCAGAGTTATGTTCTTTACTCTCTTACTCAGGAGCAGCTGGCACACACCATGTTTCCACTTGGAGACATGAATAAACATCAGACCCGCATGATCGCAGACCAGCAGAATTTCTATAACGCAGATAAGCCGGACAGCCAGGATATCTGTTTTGTCCCAGATGGGGATTATGCTGGATTTATCCGCCGGTTTACAGGAAAAGACTATCCGGCAGGCGATTTTACAGATAAAGACGGAAATGTGCTTGGGCATCATAAAGGAATTATTGGCTACACGGTAGGTCAGCGAAAGGGGCTTGGCATTGCAGCTGGCAAGCCTGTTTACGTTACCAAAATCTGTCCGGCAGAGAACCGCGTGATTCTGGGAGATAATGAAGATTTGTTCCATCGCGAACTGGATGTGGAAGACTTTAATTTCATCTCCTTTGATATCCCGCCGGCAGAATTTCGCGCCAAAGCCAAGGTACGTTACCGCCAGAAGGAGCAGTGGGCAACTGTAAAAGTCACAGGAGAACATAGTGTACACATCATTTTTGATGAGCCCCAGAGAGCTATCACCAAAGGGCAGGCAGCTGTGCTTTATGATGGAGACGTAGTCATTGGCGGCGGTGTGATCACGGGCTGATAAAATCCGAAATTGTATGATATCTGTTGAAAATATATTGATGTAAAACAACCGGAAGAAATATAGCTAGGTCTATATTAAATTCTGGTTGTTTTTTTGTTTATGCAGTCAGTTTACAAAAAATTAAGAATATATCTTTGTTTTATAGATGACTAACCCTATGGGAAAATGTTACAATAACCCATATCAGGCATCAAAGTGGAGCGTATAGATGATAGAATGCCTTTTCAAACACGCTCCAGGCAACTACAGTGAAATATTCAGAAATGGAGGTATATGTGGAAAAAAGAAAAATAATCAGAGAACTTCAGCCCCATCAGTCCGTCTTAAAGGAAAAAGCCAGGGAGAAAGCCAGAGAATCCATCAGCGCAGTGATTCCCATTGTACTGATCGTTTTTATACTTGGTTTTACCGTGGCTGCGTTATCTCCAGGCATCCTGGTGGAATTCCTGGTAGGATCTGTGCTTGTGATCCTGGGAATGATCTTTTTTTCCATGGGAGCAGAATTATCCATGACGCCCATGGGAGAACATGTGGGAGGCAGTATGCTTCGCACGAAAAAGTTAGGCTTTATTATAATTATCGGTTTTATTCTGGGCTTTATTATCACAATATCTGAACCAGATCTGCAGGTTCTTGCAGAACAGGTTTCTTCTGTGCCCAATCTGGTGCTGATCTTATCTGTGGCACTTGGTGTTGGTGCGTTTCTTGTTGTGGCCTTATTGCGTATCCTTTTTGGAATTGCGCTGCCGCCATTGTTATTCAGTTTCTATATTTTGGTATTTATATTAGCCATGTTTGTTCCTGAGAATTTTCTGGCAGTGGCATTTGATTCCGGTGGAGTGACCACTGGACCTATGACGGTACCCTTTATTATGGCATTGGGTGTTGGTATTGCATCCATCCGTAATGATAAACATGCTGGAGATGATAGTTTCGGGCTTGTGGCTCTGTGCTCCATTGGACCTATTTTGGCAGTCCTGATTCTGGGACTTTTGTACCACACGGAAGGCAGTGCTGCGCTGGAAGTGGTTTCTGAAGTGGAAAACTCGATAGAACTGGGAAAATTATTTGCAGTTGCACTGCCAAAATATTTTAAAGAGATCGCTGTATCCCTTTTCCCAATTATTGCTTTCTTCGGAATTTTCCAGATTGTTTCGCTGAAATTGAATAAAACTGTGCTGATCAAAATCTGTATCGGCTTATTTTATACATATATAGGACTTGTTCTGTTTCTTACCGGGGCAAATGTAGGCTTTATCCCAGCTGGAAATTACCTGGGGATGGTATTGGGAAATCTGCCTTATAACTGGATTCTTGTGCCTCTTGGAATGGTGATCGGTTACTTTATTGTAAAAGCCGAGCCTGCGGTATATGTGCTGATGAAGCAGGTTGAGGAGCTGACTGACGGTGCGATTTCCGGGAAATCCATACAGATTGGTCTGTCTGTGGGTGTGGCAGTCTCTGTTGGGATTTCCATGCTCCGGGTGCTGACTGGAATCTCCATTTTCTGTTTTCTGGTGCCAGGTTATGCCATTGCCTTAATCCTCAGCCTGTTTGTTCCCAAAATTTTTACGGCTATTGCATTTGACTCTGGTGGTGTTGCCTCTGGACCTATGACAGCCACCTTTCTCCTTCCGCTGGCGCAGGGAGCCTGTGAAGCTGTGGGTGGAAATATTGTGACAGATGCTTTTGGCGTAGTGGCAATGGTTGCTATGACGCCGCTTATTACTTTGCAGGTGCTAGGCTTGGTTTATCGGGTAAAAGGCGGCGAGCTTGGAGGCAAGGGGAAGAATTTGCCTGCGGACAAAATACCAGTGGAAGCTATACCAGTGGCGGAACTGTTTGAAGAACTGGAAGACACAGAAATTATAGAGTTATAGAAAATTAAGAAAATAGGGATTGAGTGTTGACTCAAACACATTATAAATGAACAATTATAGTTAGGAAGACCTAATAGATGCCATTTTTGTGTGGCACAAAGTGGAAGTACAGATTATAGGAATGATGATTGGGTACACTCAGGGAAGATTATGAACAGCAACGAACTTTATAAAGAAAGGAATCATCTATGAGCGAATTATACATGATGGTTACCATCACCAACCGAAAATACATGTCGAAATTTGCGGCACTTTACCGGGAAAATCAGATAGAAGTAGGAACGGTTTCCCTTGGTATGGGAACTGCCTCAAGCTCCATCCTTGACTATATGGGATTAGAAGATGATGAGAAAAGCATCTGTTTTCACTTTGTGACAGAAGCTACCTGGAAAAAGGTGAAAAAGGGCTTGCAGAACCAGCTGCGGATCGACGTGCCCGGAACTGGGATTGCATTTACCATTCCCATGAGCAGCATTGGCGGCAAACGGGAATTGGGATTTCTCATTCAGGGACAGGAGTTTGTAAGAGAGGAGGAAGGTACATTGAAAGAGACAAAGCATGAACTGATCGTGGCAATTGCCAATTACGGATATAACACCCAGGTGATGAAAGCAGCAGAGGAGGGTGGCGCAACCGGCGGTACCGTTCTTCACGGAAAAGGGGTAGGAATGAAGCGCGCCGAACAGTTTCTTGGCGTTTCCCTGGTTTCCGAAAAAGAGGTGATCTTCATTGTGGCAAAATCAGAGCAGAAAAATGCCATTATGAGTGCTATCATGGAAAAAGCCGGTCTCACCTCCAAAGCAGGAACCATCGTATTTTCCCTCCCCGTAACCAGCACAGCCGGGCTGCGGATCCTGGAAGATGAGGAAGAAAATTCGTAAACTCCACTTTTTTACGTGGAGAAGTCATGGAAATATTTGCAGATTGGTGATGCTTTTGCATTCTGAGATTATAGTAATAAAATTATGGTGACCGCTTTACAATAGAATAGAACTTATTTTTGAGGAGACATCCTATGTTTGGAAAGGCAATAAGAAAGGCGGTTTTACCTATTTTTCTGGCCAGTCTCATGGTGGGAACTGGCTGTCGGATTGTATATGGGAAAGCAGATATATCGTTGAATGAAAGGGCAGAAAATTTTACAAGTGATAATACCGCGGCATCCCCGGAAGAACAAGAAAAAACCACGGAGCCAGCAGCACCTGATGATGCGCTTGTGCAGGCACCTTCTGCTCTTTTAATGGAGACCAGTACAGGCACTGTAATTTACGAAAAAGATTCGGATACCAGGCGAAGTCCAGCGAGTATTACAAAGATTATGACTTTAATCCTGATTTTCGATGCGTTGGAGAATGGTACACTGAAAATGGATGATCTGGTAACCACCAGTGCCTATGCGAAATCTATGGGTGGCTCCCAGGTGTTTCTGGAGGAAGGAGAAACCCAGGATGTGGAGACTATGATCAAGTGCATTGTGATCGCCTCTGGAAATGACGCCAGCGTGGCAATGGCAGAGCATATAGGAGGCAGCGAGCAGGAATTTGTAAAAAGGATGAATGAGCGGGCAGCAGGGCTTGGGATGAAAAATACTCATTTTGTGGATTGCTGTGGCTTGACAGATTCTGCGGATCACTACACAACAGCCCGGGACATTGCTATTATGAGCAGGGAGCTGATCACCAAATATCCGAAGATCCTGGAATATTCCTCTATCTGGATGGAAAATATTACCCATGTGACCAGACAAGGCTCCAAAGAGTTTGGTTTAACAAACACGAATAAGCTTCTTCGCAGTTACGATGGTTGCGTAGGATTAAAAACGGGAAGCACCAGTCTGGCAAAATACTGTGTGTCTGCAGTAGCTTCCCGAAATGATATTACTCTGATTTCCGTGGTTATGGCGGCTCCCGATTACAAGGTACGTTTTAAGGATGCGGCGGCTATGCTGAACTATGGTTTTTCCAAATGCAGCTTTTACACAGATGAAAATCCTGAAAAGCTTCCCCAGATAGAGGTTCGGAAAGGAACCAAGCCCACCACAGAAGTAAAATATGAAAAGAACTTCCAGTATCTGAGCACCGACGGCAAAACCATAGGCGAAGTGGAACGAAAACTGAATCTGGAAACTCAGGTCCAGGCGCCTGTAAAAGAAGGTGATGTTGCCGGGACTCTGGAGTATTACCAGAATGGACAAAAGCTTGGAGAGGTGAACATTCTTTTTTCTGAAACTATAGAAAAAGCAACCTATAAAAACTGTCTGGAAAAGCTATTAAAGCTATTGTAAAGAACGTAGTATGGCAGGAGAACTTGATTTTCACCTTTGCCCCTAAAAAGTTACTGTTCACTGGTAACGTTCCGCGAGGCGTTTTTTGTGAACAAAGTTCACAGAAAACCCGAGAATTGCGGCGCGAAATCATGCGAATGCATGATTTCTGTGCATCGCGAAGCGCGTTACTGTGAACGGAGTGAACAGTAACCCTAAAAATAGTTATACAAATTACAGAAGCATTTTGACAAAACAGTCCTCGTCGGTTTATAATAAACTCTGTATGAAAATTTTTGCTGATGTCTTACAAAAATATAGCAGCAAAAGCGGAGGGAAAACATATGAAACAAGAGAAAAAACAGCCTGGCAGATTAAAGATGCTTGCAGGCTATTATAAACCATATAAGGGACTGTTTTTTGCAGATCTTTTTTTTGCATTCCTTGGGGCAGCAGTGACACTTGTCATTCCACTGATGGTTCGTTATATTATGAATTCCATAAGTGAAATGTCAGCGGATGAAGCGAAGACCATGATTTTGAAAATCGGGGTGGGAATGCTGGTACTGATCCTGGTGCAGCTTGGAAGCCGTTATTTTATCACCTATTATGGACATATGATGGGTGCTTATATTGAGCATGATATGCGAAACGAGATATTCAGCCATTACCAGAAGCTCTCTTTTGCATTTTATGATAATCAGAAGGTCGGCCAGCTTCTTTCCAGGATCACAAGTGATCTTTTTGATATTACAGAGCTTCTCCACCATGGACCGGAGGATATTCTGATCTCAGTGATCAAGCTGTTCGGAGCACTGATCATTCTTATGAATGTAAAGCCGCAGATGGCGCTGCTGTGCTTCGCAGTTGTAATTATTATGCTGATCTATGCACTGATTTATAATAAAAAGATGAAAAGTGCATTTAAGGAAAACCGTGTGCGCATGGGCGAGATCAACAGCCAGATCGAGGACAGTCTTTCCGGAATCCGTGTGGTAAAATCTTTTGGAAATGAGAAGCGTGAGATTGAGAAATTCCGTAAAGGAAATGAGCGTTTTGTGGATTCCAAGCGTGTGACTTACCGCTATATGGCAGGTTACCATGCAGGCATGGATGCGTTTACCACGCTGATCACAGTTACTGCACTGGTTTCCGGAGCCATGTTCCTGGCAGCAGGGGATTTAAGCGCCACAGATCTTGTGACCTTCCTTTTGTATATTAACAATTTTACAGAGCCGGTTACCAAGCTGGTAAACTTTACCGAGCAGTTCCAGAACGGCTACAGTGGTTATGACCGCTTCCTGGAAATGATGTCCATTGCGCCGGATATTGAGGATGCGCCGGATGCAGTTTCTATGGATCATGTAAAAGGAGATATCCGCTTCGAAAATGTTTCTTTCCACTATGAAGACCACAATGAGAAAGTGCTTTCTAACGTAAATCTGGAAGTGAAGCCCGGTGACTATGTTGCCCTTGTAGGCACCTCTGGAGCTGGAAAGACTACCCTTTGCAGCCTGATCCCCAGATTCTATGATGTTTCATCCGGTGCCATTTATCTGGATGGAAAAGATATCCGAAAGATCAAACTGAAGGATCTTCGTAATCAGATTGGCATTGTGCAGCAGGATGTATATCTGTTTGCAGGAAACATTATGGAAAATATCCGGTATGGCCGTCCGGACGCTACCGACGAGGAAGTCATTCGCGCAGCCAAGCTTGCCAATGCTCATGACTTTATTATGGAAATGCCGGATAACTATGGCACAGACATTGGACAGCGTGGCGTGAAGCTTTCCGGAGGACAGAAACAGCGTCTTTCCATAGCGAGAGCTTTTCTGAAGAATCCGCCGATCCTGATTTTTGATGAGGCAACATCCGCCCTGGATAACGAAAGTGAGAAGGTGGTGCAGCAATCTCTGGAACGTCTTGCTAAAGACCGAACCACCTTTGTGATCGCCCATCGTCTTTCCACGATCCGCAATGCCAGAAGGATCCTGGTGCTGACCGAAGAGGGAATTGCAGAAGAAGGTACGCATCAGGAGCTGATGGAGAAGGACGGCGTATATGCGAAACTTTGCAAAGCCGGATTGTGATCGTAAACAGCAATTATATGCGAAAGGATGAATTGCAGAATGAAAGAAATAAAAACCGAAGACGCAGCAGGCCAGATCCTCTGCCATGATATTACACAGATTATAAAGGATGAGAAGAAAGGCGTTCTGTTTTCCAAAGGACATATTGTGAAAGAAGAGGACATTCCGCTGCTCCTTTCTGTTGGAAAAGAACATCTTTTTGTGTGGGAAAAGAAAGAAGGCATTCTTCATGAAAATGAGAGCGCTGATATTTTGTATAAAATTTGTGCAGGAGATTCCATGCATGGAACTGATGTGAAAGAAGGTAAGATCGAACTGGTAGCAGACGAGGACGGAGTCCTGAAAATCCACAGAGATGCCCTTCTGGCAGTGAATTCTCTGGGGGAGATGATGATCGCTTCCCGCCACGGGGACTTCCCGGTAAAAAAAGGAGATAAACTGGCTGGCACCAGGATCATCCCTCTTGTAATCGAAAAAGAAAAAATGGACAAAGCTGTGGAAGCTGCTGGACCGGAACCGATTTTTTCCATTCTTCCCTATCATTTTAAAAAGGTTGGAATCGTCACAACCGGAAGTGAGGTAAAAAAAGGGCTGATTCAGGATACCTTTACCCCTGTATTAAAAGAAAAGCTTTCCGAGTACCCCACTGAGGTGATCGGTCAGACGACTCCGGGAGATGACAAGGCACAGATCACAGCCGACATTATGGAATTTATTAACCAGGGTGCAGATATGGTAGTCTGCAGCGGCGGCATGAGTGTAGATCCAGATGACCGTACACCTGGAGGAATCCGTGATACAGGAGCCAGAGTTGTTACTTACGGTGCACCGGTACTGCCAGGAGCCATGCTTCTTATCGCTTACTATGAGAAAGAGGGCAAATGCATCCCGATCCTTGGGCTTCCTGGATGTGTCATGTATGCGAAGCGTACTGTATTTGATCTGGTTCTGCCAAGAATCATGGCAGACGATGAAATTTTCCCGGAAGAAATTGCTGCATACGGAGAAGGCGGTCTCTGCCTGAACTGCAAAGTCTGTACTTTCCCCAATTGTGGATTTGGAAAGTAAGCAGGGCCTGGGGCGTGCAGATTGCAGAAGGCCTTTTTCAAACACGCTCTGGAAATTACAAAGTATTTAAGGAGATTTATGGAAAAATTTCGAACTGTAACCTATGAAGTCCATAACCCGAAAATAAAAAAAGGCGTGCGCTTTGCTGTTCTTGCAGACCTTCACGGAAGCATTTTCGGCGAAGAGAACAGTACTTTGCTGAAAAAAATCCAGGAATATGCCCCTGACGCCATTCTTCTTGCCGGAGACATGGTGGTCCGGATGGATCCTTTCACCCTGGAAACTGCCAGAAAACTGCTTTGTACACTGGCGAAGAACTTCCCCATCTTTTACGCCATGGGAAACCACGAAACCAAAATGAAAGCCAAAGGGCACCTTTATCGGAATGAGTACCTGAAATATCAGACAGAGTTGAAACAAAAAGGAATCTGTTTTCTGGCAAATGAGAAGAGCAAAGTTGTTCTGGCTGGCAATTCCTTTGTGGTAAATGGACTGGAACTTCCACTGGAATACTATCACAAGCCTTTTTCCCCGAAGCTCACTTCTGAAAAAATGGAAGAGCTTATGGGAAAGCCAGATCCGGAAGCCATAAATATTCTTCTTGCCCATAACCCAAAATATGGCAGAACCTATTTCCACTGGGGTGCAGACCTGATTCTGTCTGGACATTACCATGGCGGTGTGCTCCGTTTTTCCAGACATATGGGAGCCATCAGTTCCCAGTTTATACCTTTTCCAAAATACTGTTGCGGCGATTTTTACAAAAATGGCAACTGTATGATCGTAAGTGCAGGCCTTGGGGAACACACAGTGCCTCTTCGGATCCATAATCCAAGAGAGCTGATTTTTATAGAAATGAAACCGTAAGGGAGAGAGGAAAGCGCATGGCAATTCCCGTAAAACTGAATGTTTTTGAAGGACCGCTTGATCTGCTCCTTCACCTTATTGATAAAAATAAAATTGATATTTATGATATACCGATTGTGGAGATTACGGATCAGTATATGGAATACATTCACGCTATGGAAAAAGAAGATCTTGGAGTTATGAGTGAGTTTATGGTCATGGCAGCCACACTTCTGGATATCAAGTGCCGGATGCTTCTTCCAAAAGAAATCAACGAAGAAGGAGAAGAGGAGGACCCCAGAGCGGAGCTGGTTCAGAAACTTCTGGAATATAAGATGTATAAATATATGTCTTATGAGCTGAAGGACAAAATGGACGATGCCAGCGGCGTTTATTTCCGTGAGCCGGATGTGCCAAGGGAGGTGCTTCAGTATCGGGAGCCAGTGGATCCCTCAGAACTTCTGGCTGGTCTTACTCTTGAGAAATTAAACGCCATTTACCAGTCGATCATCAGGCGGCAAGACGACAGACGGGACCCTATCCGAAGTCAGTTTGGAAAAATCGAGAAGGAAGAAGTCAGTCTTTCTGATAAAATGCTGGAGATGAAAGAATTTGCAAAGACTCACAGGAAATTCAGCTTTCGGGATCTGTTGAAAAAGCAGTGTTCCAAAGTACAGGTAATCGTTACCTTCCTTTCCGTGCTGGAACTGATAAAAATGGGACACATTCATGTGGTTCAGGAAGAGATTTTTGATGACATTCAGATCAATGTTGTGACAGAGCCGGAAACCTGGAAGAATCTGACAGAATTTGCAGAGGAAGAAGGATAGTGTATGGAAATTAAACGATTAGAAGGTGCCGTTGAGGCAATCCTGTTTGCGATGGGTGAATCTGTGGAATTAGGTCAGATTGCGAAAGCAATCCAGCAGGATAAGCCAACTACAGAAAAACTACTCCATAATCTGATGGATAAATATAAGGATGAGGGAAGGGGAATCCAGATCATTGAGCTGGAGGGCTCTTATCAGCTGTGCACCAAACGGGATTACTATGGCTGTCTGATCCGGATTGCCATGCAGCCTAAGAAACCTGCCCTTACAGATGTTATGCTGGAAACGCTGTCTATTATAGCCTATAAGCAGCCTGTGACAAAAGCTGAGATTGAAAAGATCCGGGGAGTAAAAAGCGATCATGCAGTAAATAAGCTGGTTGAGTATAATCTGGTAAAGGAGCTTGGACGTCTTGATGCACCTGGACGGCCGATCCTTTTCGGCACTACAGAAGAATTTCTTCGCACATTTGGTGTGCAGGGTCTGGAAGAGCTGCCGGCTGTGGATCCGGTAAAAATGGCGGATTTTAAGGCTGAGGCAGAAGAGGAAGTACAGCTGAAGCTGGATATATAAGACAGGACAAGTAAGCTACGGATAAACTGCAGACGATATGACAGGACAAGTAAGCTGCGGATAAACTGCAGACAATGAAACAGGATAAGTAAGCCGCGGATAAACTGCAGACAATGAAACAGGACAAGTAAGCCGCAGATAAACTGCAGGCGATAAGACAGGAGAGAAAAAATGCCCACAACATATGCACATGATTTGTTTGGTCAGAAAGTATACAGGCAATTGCCCGATCAAGTGAAAGAAATTATTCGGAAAAACGGTGAACTGTATCGGATCGGTCTTCACGGACCGGATATTTTCTTCTATTATTTTATTTTTAAGAATCACGTAAGCAGTGTAGGATACCGTATGCACAAAGAAAAAGCCCGGGCATTTTTTACCCAGGGAATGGCGCAGGTCAGAGAGACTGGTGATGAGGCACTTCTTGCCTATCTTCTTGGCTTTGGCTGTCATTATCTTCTGGACTCTTCCTGTCATCCTTTTGTAAATGAAATGAATGATAAGGGCAGGATTTCCCACAGCCTTCTGGAAATTGAATTTGACCGCTTCCTTATGGAAGAAAATGGGAAAAATCCATATGCCTTTTATCCTTCTGATTGTATCAAAGCAAAACGCAAAAATGCAGCGGAAATCCACAAGGCTTTTCCTCTTGTAAAAACAGGAGATATTCTTCTGAGCCTTAAACTGATGAAATTTATGACAAATCTGCTGGTATGTGACGATGGCGGGACGAGACGGGCGCGTCTGTCGAAGCTTTCCAGCCTTGGAGGAAGAAGAGCACAGTCTGCTTTGATCGATCACTATATGATGGCTCAGCCGGCAGGTGGCAGCAGGGAACCTGTGGAACAGCTGAATACATTGTTTGAAAAAGAGGTGAAAGAGGCACCGGCAGAATTGCTGGAGCTGTATCAGCTTTCCAAAGAGGACAGGCTGTTGTCTGAGCGATGGAATCTGACTTACAATGGTTAGCTATAATATACAAATTGAAAATTGAACCAATTTCAGGAACAGGTATTTCTGTAAGATACCTGTTCTTTTTATCAGGCAAAACTTGTAGAGTGAGCTTTGCATAGTTTGGGACAGGTCCGCGTAAAATACTATAAACGGAATGTGGGGTGGACTATGAAAAGCAGATACAGATTCTTTTGTCTTACACTGACCTTTGTACTTGTTTTATGCACTGCTGCCCAGGTGTCAGGAAGCACTGGCACAGATGAAAAAAAGGCTGTCAGCTCCATTGTGCAGATGATACCGGCAGCTGTTGATATGAAAGAAACAGACGGACCTGGAAATCTCTATGCCTTATCCGCCGTTCTTATGGATGGGGATTCTGGCCGGGTACTGTACGAAAAAGAGGGCTATACAGCTCGTCCGAATGCCAGTACCACAAAGGTAATGACCTGTATCCTTGCCTTGGAAAAGGGCTCCGGTGATGATTATGTAATGGTGTCAGAAAATGCGGCCTCTCAACCAGAAGTAAAGCTGAATTTAAAGGAAGGGGAGCAGTATTACCTGGAAGATCTTCTTTATTCTTTAATGTTGAAAAGCCATAATGATACGGCTGTGGCAATTGCTGAACACATTGGCGGTTCTGTGGAAGGGTTTGCAAAAATGATGAATGCAAAAGCAAAGGAGATTGGCTGCACGAACACTCATTTTGTTACGCCGAACGGTCTTGACAGTGCAGATGCAGGAGGCATTCATCAGACTACCGCAAGAGATCTGGCTTTGATCATGAGCTATGCTGTGAAAAATAAAGCATTTCTTCATATCACACAGACCAGGGATTATTCTTTTTCTGATATTACAGGAAAACGTCAGTTTTCCGTCCATAATGCAAATGCATTTCTTGATATGACTCCGGACGCCATTTCAGGAAAAACCGGTTTTACAGGAAATGCAGGTTATTGTTATGTGGCAGCCTGTGAAAATGAGAAAAGAAAATTTATTATTTCCCTTCTTGGCTGCGGCTGGCCGAATAATAAGACATATAAATGGAAAGATGCCATGAAACTGCTGGAATATGGCAAAGCAAATTTTTACAAGGAAACCTATTGGCAGGAGCCGGAGATTCCGGCTATACCAGTAAAGGATGGGACTGACGAAAGCAGCGGGAAAGAATCTGGTGAGGAAAACCAGGAAAATTCCGGGAGAATTTTCACAGAAACTGGGACAGGTTTCGCAGATGTATATATAAATGGCCAGATCCAGGCATCTGATTCTGACAAAAAGAAACAGATCCTTCTGAAAGAAGGGGAAAAGATTACCTGCCATCTGCGTATTGAGAAAAATTTGACAGCACCTGTGAAAAAGGGGCAGAAAATTGGTCTGGTCACTTTTAGCCTTGGAGAACTTGTCCTGGATAACTATTTTGTGACAGCAGATCGCAATATTGTCAAAATCACCTATTTATGGTGCGCAAACAAGGTGTTTCATGACTTTTTTCACTAAAAAGCCTGACGGAATATGTATGATATATAAAAAAATCCCCCGAAAATCGAGGGATTTTTTTGCATAAAAACACGGAAAACTATTGAAAAATTGTGTGAAAAAATGTACAATTAGAATCGGCAGAATTTTTGGTTATACTTTTAAATTATTATAAAATGGAGGGCAAGAAAGAATGAGTAACGCAACACAAAGTTTAGCGGGCACAAGAATCACTTCTTTGCTTGACGCGAACAGTTTTGTTGAGATCGGCCAAAGTGTAACAGCCAGAAATACAGATTTCAACATGACTGAGAAAAAAGCACCTTCAGACGGTGTTATTACCGGATATGGTGTAATCGATGGAAATCTGGTGTATGTGTACAGCCAGGATGTTTCCGTACTGAACGGAACCGTTGGTGAAATGCATGCCAAGAAGATTACCAGACTTTATGATATGGCTATGAAGACCGGTGCTCCGGTGATCGGCCTGATCGATTGTGCAGGTCTCCGTCTTCAGGAGGCAACTGACGCACTGGAAGCATTCGGTGAAATTTATATGAAACAGACTCTGGCATCCGGACTGATCCCACAGATCACAGGTATCTTCGGTACCTGCGGTGGTGGTATGGCACTTGTACCGGCACTGACAGACTTCACATTTGTTGAAGAGAAGAAAGGCAAACTGTTTGTAAACACCCCGAACGCCCTTGAAGGCAACCACGTTTCCAAATGTGACACATCCTCAGCCAGATTCCAGAGCGAAGAGACAGGTCTTGTAGACGGAATCGGCACTGAGGACAAGATCCTTGGAAAAATCCGTGAACTCGTAACATATCTGCCATCTAACTGCGAAGACACTGATTCTTACATGGAGTGCACAGACGACCTGAACCGTGTATGCGAGGATATTGAGAACTGCACAGGTGACACAGCCATTGCACTTTCCAGAATCGCTGATAACGGCCAGTTCTTCGAGGTAAAAGCTGACTACGGCAAGAGCGTTGCTGTTGGATTTATCAGACTGAACGGTGCTACCGTTGGTGCTGTTGCAAACAGAAGCGAGAGCTATGATGCAGAAGGCAAAAAGGTATGGGAGTCTGATGGAACCCTTAGTGCACGCGGTGCAAGAAAAGCAGCAGAGTTCGTAAAATTCTGTGACGCTTTCGAGATCCCGGTACTTACTCTTACAAATGTAAACGGCTTCAAGGCTACTGTATGTGGCGAGAAGATGATGGCGAAATCTGTTGGAGCACTGGTTCATGCATTTGCAGATGCTACTGTTCCGAAGGTTAACGTTGTGATCGGCAAAGCATTTGGAACCGCTTACACAGCTATGAACAGCAAAGCAATCGGTGCAGACATGGTATACGCATGGGAGAACGCAGAGATCGGTATGATGGATGCAGACCTTGCAGCCAAGATCATGTATGCAGGCGATGACGCAGCAGCTCTTACTGAGAAAGCAGCTGAGTACAGAGAACTTCAGAACTCTGTTTCCTCTGCAGCAGCAAGAGGATATGTTGACACCATTATCAGCCCGGCTGATACAAGAAAATATGTGATCGGTGCATTTGAAATGCTGTTCACAAAAAGGGAAGAACGTCCGTCCAAGAAACACGGCACGGTCTAAGCGAGGTGGAGCATATGAAACAGATTTTTAAGAAAGTATCCTCCCTTTGCACAGTACTTCTCATGATGGCAGTTCTCACTCTTACCGGAGTATCCTCCGTATGGGCAGCTGATGAGGTAGATGACACGGTAAAGCAGACCCTGGTCACTACCGCTGAGGGACTTACCGATACCATCATTGCTCTCAGTGATGAAGATATTGAGAATTATACCAAGTCATCTGATGAGTTTACTGTTGGAGCAATGACTGCATGGGCAGGCTCCAAGGATGAAGTTGGGGCTTTAAAGGAGAGAACCGGAGAGACAGAGGTGAAGGCTTCTGACGACGGATATACCGTTACTGTACCGGTCTCCTTTGAGAAAGCAGATGCAAATTTCGTTTATATTTTCGATGCTTCTACAGGAACACCTACATCCCTTACTGTTGATGTACAGTACTCCATGGCTGAGACCTTAAGAAGAGCTGTTATGAATACTATCATGGGTATTGCGATCGTATTCATCGTTCTTATTTTCCTGAGCTTCCTGATCTATCTGTTCAGATTCATCCCGAATCCGGAAGCAAAGAAAAAAGCTCAGGCTGCAGCAGCCCCTGCCCCTGCACCGGTGGCAGCACCAGTGGAAGCAGCAGAAGCAGACGATACAGAACTGATCGCGGTTATCGCAGCAGCAATTGCAGCAGCTGAGGGAACCACTACAGATGGATTCGTTGTTCGTTCCATCCGCAAAATCAATCGTAAAAAGAGATAAATACAGGAGGATCCTAAAATGAAAAGTTATACAATTACCGTTAACGGAACAGCATATGAAGTAACTGTTGAAGAGACAGGAAGCGTTTCTGCACCAGCAGCTGCAGCTCCTGCAGCAGCTCCGAAGGCAGCACCTGCACCGAAGGCAGCTCCGAAGGCAGCAGCCGGAGCAGGCGCAGTTAAGGTTGCAGCTTCCGTACCTGGAAAGGTTCTGAAAATCGCAGCAAGCGTTGGACAGGCTGTAAAAGCCGGAGACAACATTGTAATCCTGGAATCCATGAAGATGGAGATCCCGGTTGTAGCTCCTCAGGACGGAACCGTTGCAAGCATTGATGTTGCAGAAGGTGCCTCTGTAGAAAATGGAGATACCCTGGCAACAATGAACTAAGTCGGGAGGTAATAGGATGTCTTACGTAGCAGACACTTTGTCCAACCTGATCCATCAGACTGCTTTTTTTAACCTGACATGGGGAAACTACCTGATGATCGTGGTTGCTTGTGTATTCTTATATCTTGCCATTGCAAAGGGATTTGAGCCTCTTCTGCTTGTTCCCATTGCATTTGGTATGCTCCTTGTTAATATTTATCCGGACATTATGGCAAATCCGGAAGACATGTCCAACGGTGTTGGTGGTCTTCTTCATTACTTCTACATCCTTGATGAGTGGAGTATTCTTCCTTCCCTTATCTTTATGGGTGTAGGTGCTATGACAGACTTTGGTCCGCTGATCGCGAATCCGAAGAGCTTCCTGATGGGTGCTGCAGCACAGCTCGGTATCTATATGGCTTACTTCCTTGCAATCTTCCTTGGATTCAACGGAAAAGCAGCAGCAGCAATCTCCATTATCGGTGGTGCAGATGGCCCGACCTCCATTTTCCTTGCAGGTAAGCTTGGTCAGACTGCTCTTATGGGACCGATCGCCGTGGCTGCATATTCTTATATGTCACTGGTTCCGATCATCCAGCCTCCGATCATGAAACTGTTTACCACTGAGAAAGAGCGTAAGATCAAGATGGAGCAGCTTCGCCCTGTATCCAAGCTTGAGAAGATCCTCTTCCCAATCGTAATCACAATCGTTGTCTGCATGATTCTTCCGACAACAGCGCCTCTGGTTGGTATGCTTATGCTTGGTAACCTGTTCAGAGAGTGCGGCGTTGTAAAACAGCTTACAGAGACAGCTTCCAATGCACTTATGTACATCGTAGTTATCCTTCTTGGTACATCTGTTGGTGCTTCCACAAGTGCAGAGGCATTCCTGAATGTGGATACTTTGAAGATCGTTGTATTAGGTCTTGTGGCATTTGCATGTGGTACTTTCGGCGGTGTTATGCTCGGAAAGGTTATGTGCAAGCTTACAGGCGGCAAGATCAATCCGCTTATCGGTTCCGCCGGTGTATCTGCGGTACCTATGGCAGCCCGTGTTTCCCAGAAGGTTGGTGCTGAGGCAGATCCTACCAACTTCCTTCTGATGCATGCAATGGGACCAAACGTTGCCGGTGTTATCGGTACAGCCGTTGCTGCCGGAGCATTTATGGCTATTTACGGAATCTAATAATGATACCAGAAATTCGGATTTTTCCCGGCTTTCTATAGTGAAACCGGGAAGTCCGGATGAACTAAATAAATAAGGAGAACAATTATGGCAGAAATTGAAAAAAAACCTGTTAAAATTGTGGAAACCATTCTGCGTGATGCACATCAGTCCCTGATTGCAACCCGTATGACAACAGAGCAGATGCTTCCAATCGTTGATAAACTTGATAAAGTAGGCTACCATGCAGTTGAGTGCTGGGGCGGTGCTACTTTCGATGCAAGCCTTCGTTTCCTTCATGAGGATCCGTGGGAAAGACTTCGTAAATTACGTGCAGGATTCAAGAACACAAAGCTGCAGATGCTTTTCCGTGGCCAGAACATTCTTGGATATCGTCCATACGCTGATGATGTAGTAGAGTATTTTGTTCAGAAATCTCTGGCAAATGGTATCGATATCATCCGTATTTTCGACTGTATGAATGACCTTCGTAACCTTCAGACTGCTGTACATGCTGCAAACAAAGAGCATGGCCATGCACAGGTTGCTCTTTCCTATACACTTGGTGATGCGTATACTCTTGAGTACTGGACAAACATTGCGAAACGTATCGAGGAAATGGGTGCAGACTCTATCTGTATCAAAGATATGGCCGGCCTTCTTCTTCCATATAAGGCAACTGAGCTTGTTACAGCCTTGAAAGAGACTGTTAAGATCCCGATCGATCTTCATACACATTACACCTCTGGTGTAGCTTCCATGACTTACTTAAAAGCTGTTGAAGCTGGTGTTGATATCATCGATACTGCAATGTCTCCATTTGCACTGGGTACTTCCCAGCCTGCAACTGAGGTTATGGTTGAGACCTTCAAAGGCACTCCATATGATACTGGATTTGATCAGCAGCTTCTTGCTGAGATCGCAGACTACTTCCGTCCAATGCGTGACGAGGCTCTTGAGAGCGGGCTTCTGAATCCGAAGAACCTTGGCGTAAACATCAAGACTCTTCTGTATCAGGTACCAGGTGGTATGTTATCCAACCTTACTTCCCAGCTGAAAGAGCAGCATGCAGAAGACAAGTTCTATGATGTTCTTGAGGAAGTTCCGCGTGTACGTAAAGACCTTGGTGAGCCGCCGCTTGTTACTCCGTCTTCTCAGATCGTTGGTACACAGGCTGTATTTAACGTTCTCATGGGCGAGAGATACAAGATGGTTACCAAAGAGACAAAAGATGTTCTCAGCGGAAAATATGGTGCTACAGCAAAACCATTCAATCCAGAAGTTCAGAAGAAATGTATCGGTGACACACAGCCGATCACATGCCGTCCGGCAGATCTTCTTGAGAATGAGCTGGGCAAACTTGAAGGCGAGATGGCACAGTATAAAGAGCAGGATGAGGACGTTCTGTCCTATGCACTGTTCCCACAGGTTGCTACTGACTTCTTCAAGTATCGTCAGGCTCAGGAGAAAAAGGTGGATGAGACGGTTGCTGATACCAAAAACGGAGCATATCCGGTTTAATCAGTGAGGAATAATTTGTCAGTGTCTGGCCTATAGACACTTTGCTGACAAAAATAATGAAAGACACGTGCAGAGAAGCCTTTTGCACGTGTCTTTTTGAAAAATATAAGTAAAATTTGTGTAACTTTCGGTAGTTACTGAATAGTTGCAAATCTGTTTTATGAAAGGTATGTAAATGAGTAAAATACTGATCATAGGCGGCGGTGCTGCCGGAATGATGGCCGGTGTTTATCTGGCAAGGGCAGGACATGAGGTCCACATCCTGGAGAAAAACGAGAAACTTGGAAAGAAAGTGTATATTACAGGAAAAGGCAGATGCAATGTTACAAATAACTGTGACACGGAAGAACTGTTCCGGGCAGTTATGTCTAACCCGAAATTCCTGTACAGTGCTTTCTATTCTTTCACGCCCCAGGATGTAATGGAATTCTTTGAAGAAGCGGGAGTTCCACTGAAGACAGAGAGAGGCAACCGGGTTTTCCCTGTGTCTGACCATTCTTCAGATATTATCCGCGGTCTGGAACGGGAACTTAAGAAAGCTGGTGCCCATATCCATCTTCGCACAGAGGTGAAAACGGTGAAGGTCAGTCCCTATGAGGAACCGGACGTGGATGAGAAAAAGGCACATCACAGCCGGGTAACAGGTGTAGAACTGGCAGATGGAAGTTTTATGGAGGGCGATCATGTTCTGGTTGCCACTGGAGGGCTTTCCTATCAGTCAACAGGCTCTACAGGTGATGGCTATCGCTTTGCAGAGGAAACCGGCCATAAAGTAAAGGAGCTTTCTCCGTCACTGGTTCCTCTTAAGACAAAAGAGGATTATATCCCAAGACTTCAGGGACTTTCCTTAAAAAACACCGAACTTACGATTAAGTCAGGCAAAAAGGTGCTCTTCCGGGATTTTGGTGAGATGATGTTCACCCACTTTGGCGTGACAGGCCCCATGATTTTATCTGCAAGCGCACATATTGGAAAACAACTGCAGAAATCCGGAGAATTGAATGCTTATCTGGATCTGAAGCCTGCCCTTACCATGGAACAGCTGGATGCCAGGATTCTGCGGGAATTTGAGGCAGGACAGAATAAACAGTTTAAGAATGTGATCGGCGTACTTTTTCCATCATCCCTTACACCTGTCATGCTGGAACTGGGTGGTATTTCTCCGGAAAAAAAGATACACGATATTTCCAGGGAAGAAAGAATTCACTTTGAAGAACTGGTGAAAGCTTTCCCATTTACCATCAATGGAATGGGAGAATATAAAGAAGCAGTTATTACAAGAGGCGGTGTTTCTGTGAAGGACATTCAGCCGGGAACTATGGAATCCCGAAAGGTAAAAAATCTCTATTTTATTGGAGAAGTGCTTGACCTGGATGCGGTAACCGGTGGCTATAATCTTCAGATTGCCTGGTCAACTGCGTATCTGGCAGCCATGGCATTGAAAAATGGATGAAAATCTGTTATAAATGTAAGAAGTGAAAAAACTGCGATTTAAGAGGAGGTAACAGAGAAAATGGGATGTAACATTGCCATTGACGGGCCGGCAGGAGCAGGCAAAAGCACAATTGCAAAGAGAGTGGCAAAGGAGCTGTCTTTTATCTATGTAGATACAGGCGCTATGTACCGCGCCGTAGCACTTTATCTGCTGAGAAATGAAATTGACGGAACAGATGCGGAAGCAGTTGCAGATAACTGTCAGAGCGCTGAGGTTTCCATTCGATATGAAAATGGAGAGCAGGTTGTAATTCTTAACGGTGAGAATGTAAATCAGTATATCCGTACGGAAGAGGTTGGAAACATGGCATCCAAAACATCTGCAAACCCGGCGGTAAGGGCACATCTTCTCAATCTTCAGAGAAATCTGGCAGCAAAGAACGATGTTGTAATGGATGGCAGGGATATTGGAACTGTAATTCTTCCGGACGCACAGGTGAAGATTTATCTTACTGCCAGCGTGGAGACCAGAGCTAAGAGGCGTTATGATGAATATCTTGCCAAGGGCGAGGGTGCTGATCTTGAAGAAATCAAGAAAGACATTGAAAACCGGGATCATCAGGATATGACAAGAGAGATTTCCCCGCTCCGGCAGGCTGAAGATGCCGTGCTTGTAGATTCTTCTTTCATGAATATTGACGAAGTTGTAGCTACAATTCTCGGAATCTACAAAGATAAGGTGGAATAACCATGGAAGTGAAGGTTGCGAAAACAGCAGGCTTTTGTTTTGGCGTACAGCGTGCTGTAGACAAGGTTTACGAGCTAATCGGCAGTTGTCCTGACAGGCTTTTTACCCTGGGTCCAATTATTCATAATGAAGAAGTAGTGAATGATCTGGAAAAGAAGGGGGTCAGAGTGGCATCTGAGGATGATCTGAGAACACTTCCTGAGGGCAGCACGGTTGTGATCCGCTCACATGGTGTGGGAAAAGAGGTTTATGACCATCTGGAAGAATACGGACTTTCCTATGTGGATGTAACCTGTCCCTTTGTTCTGAAAATTCACCGGATCGTAGAGAAAGAGAGCAGGGCAGGCGCCCATATTGTGATCATAGGAGACCCGGATCATCCGGAAGTGGTAGGAATCTGCGGCTGGTGCATGGGATCTTACACGGTAATTCGAACCGAGCAGGATGCACTGGATTTTGTGTTTCCGATTGACAAAAACATATGTATTGTGTCTCAGACAACATTTAATTATAATAAATTTAAAGATTTAGTTGAAATTCTTTCAAAAAAGAGGTATGATAATACTGTTTTAAATATTCTTAATATTTTAAACACTATTTGTAATGCTACCGAAGAACGGCAGAGAGAAGCAAAGAGCATAGCCGGAGAGGTAGACACTATGTTAGTCGTAGGAGGCCGACATAGTTCCAATACTCAAAAGCTGTTTGAAATATGTAAAAAGGAATGTGAAAATACTTACTATATACAAACACCTGTAGACTTGGATTCAGATATGTTCCAATGCAGTAGTTATGTAGGTATTACAGCAGGGGCTTCAACCCCAAAGAAAATTATTGAGGAGGTTCAAGAACATGTCAGAATTAAGTTTTGAACAGATGCTGGAAGATTCCGTAAAAACAATCAGAAATGGAGAAATCGTACAGGGAAAGGTCATCGATGTGAAAGAAGATGAAATTATCCTGAATATTGGCTATAAAGCTGATGGTATTATCACCAAGAGTGAATATAGCAATGATCCTTCCGTAGTACTCACAGACGCTGTACATGTAGGTGACTCCATGGAAGCCAAAGTGCTTAAGGTAAACGATGGCGAAGGCCAGGTTATCTTAACCTACAAGAGACTTGCTGCAGAGAAAGGCAATAAACGCCTTGAGGAAGCATTCGAGAATCAGGAAGTATTAAAAGCTCCTGTAACTCAGGTACTTGACGGTGGATTATGTGTTAACGTTGAGGAGACACGTGTATTCATTCCTGCAAGCCTTGTTTCCGACACATATGAGAAAGATCTCAGCAAATATGCTGATCAGGAGATTGAGTTCGTTATCACAGAGTTCAATCCAAGAAGACGTCGCATCATTGGTAACCGCAAACAGCTTCTTGTTGCTGAGAAAGCTAAGAAACAGCAGGAGCTTATGGAGCGTATCCATGTTGGCGATACAGTAGAGGGTGTTGTTAAGAACGTTACAGATTTTGGTGCATTCATCGATCTGGGCGGCGCTGACGGACTGCTTCACATCTCTGAGATGTCCTGGGGCAGAGTAGAGAACCCGAAGAAAGTCTTCACAGTTGGTGAGACTGTAAAGGTTATGATCAAAGATATCAAGGGCGAGAAGATTGCTCTTACAATGAAATTCCCAGAGGAGAATCCATGGCTTACAGCTGCTGAGGATTTCGCTGTTGGAAACGTAGTAACTGGTAAAGTTGCACGTATGACAGACTTCGGTGCATTTGTTGAGCTTGCACCTGGCGTAGATGCACTTCTTCATGTATCTCAGATTTCCAGAGAGCACGTTGCAAAACCATCTGATGTGCTTACAATCGGACAGGAAATCCAGGCTAAAGTTGTTGATTTCAATGGCGAAGACAAGAAGATCAGCCTTAGCATGAAAGCTCTTGAGGCTCCGGCTGAGGAAGAGTCTGTAGAGGAATAATTTAACCAAGAGGGAAGTGTTGTGCATTTCTCTTATCCCATGTAACTAACCGCCATTCACAGGATTTGTGAATGGCGGTTAGTTTTGATATCATGAATATGATGTTGATAAAAAGACATTGTCTGTTAGAGCGTGTCTGGAAAAGGCTTTCTGCAAGATGTGCGTCACAATTTGCGGGAGATTTTGTCCGGATGAAGGCGCCGTAGCGAGCTACGACAACCGAATTCGGGTGAATCTCCCGCAAGTGGGGTGTTCAGATTGTGGGAATGATTTTTCAGATACGCTCTGGGGATGATGTCTTTTTTACGTGAGATTTTATATGCTTTGGAAGTTAGAGTATGTTTGAAAAAGGTTTTGGGAATTTTGAAATATAGGTTGAAAGTTTATTTTAATTTCCAAAATAAATATTCCAGGGTATGTATTAAATATTGCTTTTGCTTTTCTTCATTTTCCAGAAATTCCTCTGTGCATGGAAACCAGGTATAACAGGTCTCTCTTGTAGCAGATTTTTTCAGTCCTTTTTCCATAAATTTGCTAATAGATTTAGGGACTGCCATGTCCTCTCCGGGCAGATAATCATAACTTTTGTAATCACTGTAATATTGGCGGATACGGCCATTTAAAGGCTTTACAAGGAGGCTTACCAGGTTGTCCTGACCTATAATATAGAATTCTTCTGTGCCGTTAGAAAAGGAAGCGGGCAGGCTGTAATGGGGGTTTATCTGCAAAATCAGATTTTCCCCGTCAAAATCAGTTCCGCGAACAGTAAATGCACCATCCCTGAGCGCAAGATACCCCATCATCTTAAACACATCTCCAAGTCCGAGAAGATCTTCCATATTGTGTCCCATAACCGTATCCAGGTCTGTCTGCTCCTGGTGTGCCATATATTTTTTATAGATTTTAATGCATTCCCCGCCATTACAGTAAATGCGCTTCTGTTCTCCTAGAAAGGCTTCCATCTGTTCCTGCTTTAACCCTGGGAGCTTTAAAAATCCCTTCAGAGGGCGAAGCACTTTATACAGGTCAAAAGAAGAAATCCCCTCAAAAGGATCTGGCAGCTCATAGAATTTATAACGAGCCTGAAGGTAAGGCTGATCAAAAGAATCTCCATTGTATTGGATGGTACAGCTGAAATTTTTTATAAATTCTGAAAAAACCTCCAATAATGTTTTTTCTTCCCGGAAATCGGGTGCAAGCCACTGATATAGCTGCCAGGAACCAGATTCATAGCAAACTGCACCAATTAAATATAAAAAAGATGAATTTCGTCCCAATCCAGTGGTTTCAATATCATAAAATAATGGTGAAAAATTGACATCCTCAGCAGCATTTCCAGATAAATTTTTAACAGTCTCAAAGTCCGGAAAACCTTGTAAAATCGGCATTTTTTTAACAATCAGCATGTTTATACTCCTTTCATGGATTGTATTTAATTATACACAATTTTTTTATTTTTAGGTAGTGAATTTTTTCATAAAATGCGGTATAGTAGAATGTATAGAATAGTCAGAATATATAAAGAAAAGGAGAAACCTATGTGGGATTTAGCAATTAATGGAGTGGATTTCTATCACATTGCCAATTGGTTTTACATATACAGTTTTCTTGGCTGGCTTTGGGAAACCTGCTACGTGTCTGTGCGAAAGGGCAAATTGATAAACAGAGGATTTATAAATGGTCCCCTGTGTACCATATATGGCTGTGGAGCTCTTGCTGTATACTTGATTCTTCTTCCCATCAGTGATAATCTGCTTCTTTTATTTGTGGGTGGAGTTGTAGTCGCCACTGCACTGGAATATGTGACAGCAGTGTTGATGGAGAATATTTTCCACACATCCTGGTGGGATTACAGTGATAACAAGTTTAATTTCCAGGGACGTATCTGTCTGGGCTGTTCCCTTGGATGGGGGGTGTTTACCGTTGGGCTTTTCAGAGTGCTTCATCCGGTAGTTCAGGAATTTACAGAATTGTATACCAGAAGAACTGGAGAGGTGGCTGTCTGTGTAATTACAGTCGTTTACATTGTGGATTTTGCTTTTTCTGCAGCTGCCGCTTTCCATTTGCACGAGCGTATTCCTGCATGGGAGCAGGCACTGGATCAGATGCGTGCAGAACTGCTTGTACAGGCGCGTGAGAAGATGGAGAATCTGGAGGAGAGCAGCGGACTTTCCAGAGATAGAATCAAGAAACAGCTGGAGAATAAGCTGGGACGCCTTGATGATGTTGCACTGATCAAGGAACTGGAAGAGAAGAGAACTGCTATGATGTCAGATATCTCTGAAGAGCTTCAGAAGCGTAAAGAGGCTATGGCTGGAAAGGTCAGCCACAACATGCAGCGTTTTGTAAAGGCATATCCAAATCTGAACCGTGGATATAAGCTCCATAAGAAATATGAATTTGGCAGGAAAAATAAAGACGCTGAATAAATACTCAGACAAAAGTGATATTAATAATATAAATCAAACAGACAATAAATCAGGTTGCTGCAGACAAAAGAGTCAGTGATCAATAATATAAAGGCGGTGAATATTAGTGCGATTAACTTTTAAAGGAGGCGTACACCCCTTCGAGGGGAAAGAAATGTCAAAGGACTGCCCGGTGGAGAAATATCTCCCTAAGGCAGATCTGGCGTATCCATTGTCCCAGCACATTGGTGCTCCGGCGAAGCCTGTGGTTGCAAAGGGGGACCACGTGCTTGCAGGCCAGATGATCGCAGAAGCAGGCGGATTTGTATCTGCCCCTGTTCATGCTTCTGTATCCGGTACGGTGAAAGGCATCGAGAAACGTCTGACAGCTACCGGAAGTATGGTAGATTCCATTATAGTGGAGAATGACGGACTGTATGAAGAGGTGGAATTCCACCCGGCAGATCCGGCTTCGCTTACCCGTGAGGAGATTATCGGAAGGATTCGCGATGGCGGTGTAGTAGGTCTTGGTGGTGCAGGCTTCCCCACACATGTGAAGCTTTCCCCCAAGGAGCCTGACAAGATTGAATACATATTGGTGAACGGTGCAGAATGTGAGCCCTATCTTACAAGTGATTACAGGCGCATGATGGATCATCCGGAGAAGGTTGTGGAAGGACTGAAAATCGTAGTCGGACTTTTTCAAAATGCAAAGGGTTGTATCTGCATTGAGGACAATAAGCCGGATTGTATTGCCAGAATGAAAGAACTGGCTGCCGGAGTCCCGAATATCGAAGTAAAAGAACTGATGACCAAATATCCCCAGGGTGGTGAGCGTACCCTGATCTATGCAGTGACAGGAAGAGAAATCAACTCATCCATGCTTCCAGCAGATGCCGGATGTATTGTAGATAATGTTGAAACAATATGCAGTATTTATGATGCAGTGGCACTTGGAAGACCGATCATGAAGCGGATTTTCACAGTAACTGGTAAGGGCATCAACCGTCCGGCACATTTTGAAGTCTGTACAGGAACGGATATGGCCGAACTGATCGACGCAGCCGGTGGCCTGAAGGAGCATGCCGGTAAGGTGATTTCCGGCGGTCCTATGATGGGATTTGCTATGTATGATCTTCATGTACCATGTGTGAAGACCTCTTCTTCCCTTCTGTGTATGCAGAGTGACCCGGTATCAGATGCGAAAGAGGAAGAGACAGCCTGCATTAACTGCGGACGCTGTGTAAGTGTCTGTCCCGGACATGTTATTCCGGCAAGACTTGCGACCTTTGCACAGCGCGGCGATATGGAGAGCTTCCAGAAGTTTGATGGAATGGAATGCTGTGAATGCGGCTGCTGCAGTTACATCTGTCCGGCCAAACGTCCGCTGACCCAGAGCATTAAGTCCATGCGTAAAATGGTTCTGGCAAGCAGGAAGAAGAAATAATAAGGGGGAAGAAACGAATGGAACAAATGTTTAATGTATCATCTAATCCCCATGTCCGGGCAAGGATGACCACTGCAAAAATCATGCAGTTGGTTGTCATAGCGCTTTTGCCTGCTGCCCTTATGGGAATTTATAATCATGGATTAAAGGCTCTTGCCGTTCTGGTGGTATCCACCGGTTCAGCAGCGCTTGCAGAGTGGTTATATGATCATTTTATGCACAAAAAGAACACTGTGAAGGATTTCAGTGCAGTGGTAACCGGACTTCTTATCGGCCTGAATATGCCGGCAGGAATTCCGCTCTGGATCCCGGTGCTCGGCAGTATTTTTGCAATTATTGTGGTAAAACAGCTTTTTGGCGGTCTTGGACAGAACTTTATGAATCCGGCCCTGGCAGCCCGCTGTTTCCTTATGATTTCCTTTGCCGGCAAGATGACAGATTTTTCTGTATCAGACAGCTTTAAAGGTGCAGTTGACGGTGTGACAGGCGCCACTCCTCTGGCCGCTCTTCGTGACCATGGCTTTGTGGCAGGCTCCTCCGTTCCGGTTAAGAATCTGATTTTTGGTAATATCCAGGGAACCATCGGAGAGACTTCTGTAATTGCCATCCTGATCGGTGCAGCAATCCTGCTTTGCTACAAAGTGATCAGCGCCAGAATTCCGCTGACCTATATCGGCAGCTTTGCAGTATTTGTGATCATCTACATGCTCGCTTCCGGCAAAGGCTTTGATGTAAATTATCTGCTCACCCATCTCTGTGGTGGTGGTCTTATGCTTGGTGCATGGTTTATGGCGACGGACTACGTTACAAGCCCCATTACACCAAAGGGGCAGTATGTATATGGCGTCTGTCTTGGTGTTCTTACCGGAATTTTCCGTATTTTCGGAGCTTCCGCAGAGGGCGTTTCCTATGCGATTATTTTCTGCAACCTGCTGGTACCTCAGATTGAGCGTTTCACCCGTCCGGTTGCTTTTGGAAAAGGAGGCGCGAAGAAATGAAAAATAAGATCGTAAAAGATACTCTAGCGCTGACCGTGATCACACTGGTTTCCGGGCTGCTTCTTGGTCTTGTAAACGATATTACAGCAGGTCCGATTGCAAGCCAGCAGGCGAAAGAGAAAGAAGAGGCATATAAGGCAGTATTTGCTGATGCAGCCAGCTTCGAGACAGTTACAAGCGGTGAGGATACGGATCTGGAAAGCTATCTGGATGAAAACGGTTTCAAAGCTCAGAATATTGATGAAATCATGCTGGCAAAGGATGACCAGGGAAATGAACTTGGCTATGCCTTTACCGTAACAACCTCAGAAGGCTATGGCGGGGACATTCAGTTTGCCATGGGCGTTCAGGATGATGGAACTCTGAACGGAATTTCCATTTTATCCATCAGTGAGACCGCTGGTCTTGGTATGCGTGCAACTACAGATGATTTTAAAAATCAGTTCAAGGATAAGAACGTAGAGAAATTTACCTACACAAAAACTGGTGCCACCTCTGATGATGAGATCGATGCTTTAAGTGGTGCGACAATTACCACAAATGCCATGACAAATGGCGTCAATGCAGGACTTGCCGCATTCCGTTATGAGAAAGGGGGCAGCCAGAAATGAAAAAGAATACACCATCTGAACGACTGATAAATGGTATTATCAAAGAAAATCCTACTTTTGTGCTGATGCTTGGTATGTGTCCAACACTGGCCATCACCACATCTGCAATCAATGGTATCGGAATGGGACTTACCACAACGGTGATTCTGGCAGCATCCAACCTGATGATCTCCCTGCTCCGTAATTTTATTCCGGACAGTGTGCGTATGCCTGCTTACATTGTTGTTGTAGCATCCTTTGTAACAATTGTGCAGATGCTTCTCCAGGGCTTTATCCCGTTTTTGTATTCTTCCCTTGGAATTTACATTCCGCTGATCGTTGTAAACTGTATCATCCTGGGAAGAGCAGAGGCTTATGCATCCAAGAACAAACCAATTCCCTCACTTTTTGATGGTATTGGAATGGGACTTGGATTTACTTTAAGCATCACCTGCATCGGAGCAGTACGTGAGCTGATCGGTGCCGGCAGTATTTTCGGCAAACAGATCCTTCCTCTTGCAGACGCTGCAGCAGGAAAAATGGGCTATGAGCCGGTAACCATCTTTATTCTTGCACCTGGCGCATTTTTTGTCCTTGCATTTTTATCTGCGCTTCAGAACAAATTCAAGATTGGTGCTGCAAAACGGGGCATCGATCCAAGCAATCCGGATTGCAAGGGTGGCTGTGCTTCCTGCGGAAATTCCATGTGTTCGGGAAAAAGGGGGTAAGAGAAGATGAAAGAATTATTACTGATCATTGTAAGCTCTGCGCTGGTAAATAACGTAGTCCTGAGCCAGTTCATGGGACTTTGCCCTTTCCTTGGAGTCTCCAAGACTACAGATACGGCAGCTGGTATGGGCGGTGCGGTTATTTTTGTAATCACCTTGTCCTCCTTTGTAACAAGTGTGATCTACAAGCTGATCCTTCAGCCGCTTGATCTGACTTACCTTCAGACCATTGTGTTCATTCTGATCATTGCAGCACTGGTGCAGTTCGTAGAAATGTTCCTGAAGAAAAGTATGCCTTCTCTTTACAAAGCACTTGGCGTGTATCTGCCTCTGATCACCACAAACTGCGCAGTTCTTGGTGTGGCTCTTACAAACGTGCAGAAGGATTACAATATTCTGGAAGGCACTGTAAACGGTTTCGCAACAGCATTTGGTTTCTCCATTTCTATTGTGCTGATGGCAGGAATCCGTGAGAAAATTGCCTACAACGATATTCCGGAAGCTTTCCAGGGATTTCCAACCGTTCTTCTGACAGCTGGACTGATGGCGATTGCGTTCTTCGGATTTTCAGGATTAATTTAAGGAGGCGTCGGGATGAATATTAGTGCGATTATAGCAGCAACAATTCTGGTTGCAGCAGTAGGCCTCTTCATCGGTGTTTTTCTTGGAGCAGCCGGAAAAAAATTTGCTGTTGAAATTGATGAGAAGGAAGTTGCCATAAGAGAAGCTCTTCCTGGAAATAACTGTGGTGGCTGCGGATATCCGGGCTGTGATGGTCTGGCAGCAGCAATTGCCAAAGGTGAAGCGCCTGTAAACCGTTGCCCGGTAGGCGGCGAGCCTGTTGGGAAAATAATTGCCGGTATTATGGGACAGGCGGCAGTTGAGACTGCCCGTCAGGTAGCTCATGTAAAATGCTCCGGAACCTGTGAAAAAGCGAAAGAAGAGTATATTTACACTGGAGTGGAAGACTGCGAGATGCTTCCTTTCGTGCCAAACGGCGGAGCAAAGACCTGTACATATGGCTGCTGTGGCTTTGGAAGCTGCGTAAAGGTCTGTCCATTTGATGCCATTCATATTGTAGATGGCATTGCAGTAGTAGATAAAGAAGCATGTAAAGCCTGTGGTAAATGTGTTGCCAAATGTCCGAGACATCTGATCGAGCTGATTCCGTACGATCAGAAGATGGCTGTGGACTGCAGTTCCCATGATAAGGGCAAAAAGGTAATGGCGGCTTGCGAGATTGGCTGTATCGGCTGTAAGAAGTGCGAAAAAACATGTCCAAACGGTGCAATTACCGTGGAAGATTCCTGTGCACATATTGACTATGAGAAGTGTACAGGATGCGGAGCATGTAAGGAGGCCTGCCCAAGAGGGGTTATCCGGGAGGCATAAAATAAAAATGAAAAGCCTGTATTTTCAGACTGTTGGCATAGAATGTAAATTTTATGAGAACCAGCAGCTGGAATACAGGCTTTATTCTTGGGGTTAGAGCGTGTTTGAAAAATTATTCCCACAATCTGCACGCCCCACCCCGCGGTATATTTTGCCCGAATTCAGTTGTCGTAGCCCGTTACGGCGCCTTTATTGTGACATACATCTTGCAGAAAACCTTTTTCAAACACGCTCTATTGTGCTATGATATTCTAATCGGGTTTTCCCGGAACGTTTTTATATTTCAATAAACAAAAGAGGAGACATGCATATGATCTGGAAATTACTATGGCTGTTTCTCATCTATTCCTTTGCAGGATGGGTGCTTGAGACAGTCCTTGCTTCCCTGAAACAGAAGAAATTCGCAAACAGAGGTATTATTAATGGACCATTCTGTCTGATCTATGGATTCGGCGGATTCTTCATTACTGCATTTACAAGAGAACTGACGGGCATCTGGCTGTTTCTTGGCTGTGCCATTGTAGCTTCCCTGCTTGAATGGATCGCTGGTCATTTAATTGAGATGTGGTATCACGAAAGATGGTGGGATTACCGCAAGATCAAGTGGAATCTGGACGGCTATGTCAGTGTGCCGACCTCCTGTGTCTGGGGTATTCTTGGTGTATTTGTGATCAAAATCGGAAATGGGCTTTGCATGTCCTTGTATGGCATGCTCCCAGGTCTTATAAGCAGAATTATCATACTGGTTTTGCTGGGGTTTCTGGCAGTGGATGCTATTGCCACACTGACCATCCTTTTTGGGCACAGCAAGAATCCTGAAAGATGGATTGCTGCTGACCGGGATATTGACTCTGTAACAAAGAAGCTTGGGGCAAAAATTGATGATGTTGTAAATCGTCGAATTACCAAAGCCTATCCTCAGAAGCAGCACACGGAGAGCGAAGAGGCACATCCGGAGATTTTTGCCTACGGCTGCAGCTTTTATAAAATCGTACTGCTGTTTTTTATCGGCGCATTTCTTGGAGATATTACAGAGACTATTTTCTGCAGGATCACAGCCGGATATTGGATGAGCCGCAGCAGTGTGGTATGGGGAGATTTCAGTATTGTGTGGGGACTTGCCATTGCAGCGGTTACAGCCCTTCTCTATAAATACAGAAACCGCTCCCAGCAGTTCCTTTTCTGGATGGGTACATTTCTTGGTGGTGCCTATGAATATATCTGCAGTGTTTTCACAGAAATCGTGTTTGGAACCGTATTCTGGGATTACAGCGATATCCCGTTTAACCTTGGTGGAAGAATCAATCTTCTGTACTGTTTTTTCTGGGGATTTGCTGCAGTGGCATGGTTTAAAATATTCTATCCGCCTGTTTCCAGGCTGATCGAGAAGATTCCGGTGAAAATTGGAAAAATCATTACCTGGATCCTTATTATATTTATGCTTGCTGACGGAATCGTATCCAGCGCTGCACTGGCGCGTTATAATGCCAGAAGCAATGGCATAGAAGCGGAAAACAGCTTTGAAAGCTGGGTGGACAAACATTTTGACGATGAGCGGATGGCGCAGGTATATCCCAAGGCAAAGAAGGTTGGTTAAGGACTTGTTTTAACCGAATAATTGCTTGATATAAATTCTAGAAGTTATAATAATGCTGTCAGTGTGAAAGGATTTTTTACACCGACAGCTTATTTTTTGCCGGAATTTAACAGGGGGAAAACAGCGGATTTTACAAATAATGTATAAAATCATACGTGTTCGAATTAATCGCTTTATGAAAAAGAAGGAGAAAATGTACATGAAAGCAAAAAAGATCAGCGCATTATTATTAGCAGCAGCAATGACCGCTTGTGCGGTTCCGGCACAGGGTGCAGCAGCAGATGAACCAAAAGTTCCGAAATATATTTTCTTGTTTATTGGTGATGGAATGAGTTATCCTCAGGTTCAGACAACAAACTATTATCTGAATGCAATTGAAGATGATGGAGATGATATTCTTACAAGTGAAAGCAAACTGAATATGATGAAATTTCCGGTAGCAGGCTCTGCGCAGACCTATGACAGCACTTCATTCTGTCCTGATTCCGCTTCTACAGCTACTTCCATTTCCACAGGTCATAAGACTTATAGTGGAACCATCAATATGGATGAGAAGATGGAAACTTCTTATGAGACAATTGCTGAAAAATTAAAAAAACAGCTTGGCTATAAGGTTGGAATTCTTTCTTCCGTAAACTTAAATCATGCAACACCGGCTGCATTTTATGCTCATCAGGCTTCCCGAAATAACTATTATGAAATTGGTCAGGAACTGATTGCAAGTAATTTTGATTATTTTGCAGGTGGTGGTCTTAAGAAAACAACTGGTTCAGAGGGAGACCAGACAGATTTATATGAGCTTGCTCAGGAAACTGGATATAAAGTGATTAAGACAAAAGCAGAGGCAGAAAATCTTACTGCAGAAGATGGAAAAGCAATTGTAATTGATGAGACACTTGCTGATGACGATGCGATGAGCTATGATATGGATCTGGAAGATGGCGAATGGGGTCTTTCTGACTATGTGAAAAAAGGTATTGAAGTTCTGGATAATGATACTGGATTTTTCATGATGGTTGAGGGAGGAAAAATTGACTGGGCCTGTCATGCAAATGATGCAGCTGCAACTATTACAGATACTGTTGCAATGGATGAGGCAGTGGGAAAAGCTGTTGATTTTTATAACGAGCATCCAGACGAAACTTTGATTTTGGTAACAGGTGATCACGAGACAGGTGGTCTTACCATAGGATTTGCAGGCACCGACTATGATACATTTCTTGCAAATATCAGTAATCAGAAAATCTCTTACGCAAAATTTGATTCTGATTATGTAGCGGCATATAAAGAAAACAAAACTGATTTTGATACAGTAATGGCTGATATCACAGAACTCTTTGGTCTGCAGGCACCTACTGGTACAACAGAGTCCTCAAATCAGGCTGACAGCAAGGATGTGCACCCAGAAGGCGAAGAAGATAAGGGAAGTCTTGTAATGACAGATTATGAGTATCAGAAGCTTCAGAATGCTTATGAGGAAACAATGAGCAGAACAGGAGAAGAGGAAGAGTTTGGTCAGGAAGAATATCTGATGTATGGAAGCTATGAACCACTTACTGTAACAATTACTCATATTCTGAACAACAAGTCTGGCATTAATTTTGCATCTTATGCACATACAGGACTTCCGGTGGAAGTATTTGCCATGGGAGTCGGACAGGAGCAGTTTGAAGGCTATTATGACAATACCGATATTTTCAATAAAGTGGCTGCAATTACAGGAGTAAAATAAATGGTAAGAGACAGACTTAAAAAAAGTTCTGTTTCTATAATAGCAATATTGTTAATCCTCATCCTCATAGTTCTTCCAACGGGCTATGAGGATGCTGCTATTTATAAGGGAACAGACAGAGTAAGAGCAAAGGTGATTTCCACAGATGAAAGCTCTGTGATTAATAATGGCTTGATTCAGTCAGGCGAGCAGTATTGTAAGGTGAAAATACTTGATGGAAAGTTTAAAAATGAGACTGCAGATGCAGTAAATATGCTGAGTGGCTCTTTGGAAGCGGACAAAATATTTCAGAAAGGAGATGTTGCCCATGTAGTAATCAGTTATAGCAAAGATAAGATTCTTTCAATTATGATGAGTGACCATTATCGTCTGGATAAAGAAGCTATTCTGGCTGGATTATTTGTTTTGCTTTTAATCGGGTTTGCAGGAAAAACAGGTTTAAGAGCAGTATATTCGTTTCTCATTACAATTTTGGCAATCTGGAAAATTTTGACACCAGCTTATTTAAAAGGTGCGAATCCAATATGGTGGGGAATTGCGTTGACTGCCTTTCTTACTCTTCTTATTATATTTTTGGTGTACGGATTTGACAGAAAAACACTGGCTGCATCTTCAGGTGCTTTGCTGGGGGTGTTTGTGACTTGTGTTATGGGGTGTATTTTTACAGACGCTTTTAAAATTCACGGAGCAGTTATGGCATATTCGGAAAGTCTTTTGTACGCTGGTTATCAGAATCTGAATCTTTCTCAGATTTATATGAGCGGTATTTTTATCGGAGCATCAGGTGCTATGATGGATCTGTCCGTTGATATTACTTCGGCAGTAAATGAAGTAATTTGTAAAAAGCCGAATATTGGATGGAAAGAAGCAGCCAGATCAGGAATGAATGTTGGCAGAGCAGCAATGGGAACTATGACTACCACATTGCTTCTTGCTTATTCTGGCGGTTATATTGCTCTTTTGATGACGTTTATGGCACAGGGAACACCAATTGATAATATTATGAATTACAAATATGTTGCGGCTGAATTACTGGATACTGTAGTTGGAAGCTTCGGGCTTGTGACAGTTGCCCCTTTTACAGCCCTGACAAGTGCCTGGCTTCTTACAAAGAAAAAATAATACTACACTTTTACTATTATTTTCTGAAAATTAAAGTGCTATACTCCTTTCGGACAAGGAAATAAGGGCCCGCAAGTTTCCTTCCTGCAACTGAAAGGAGTATTTTATTATTATGAAAAGAAAATATATCGCTTGCTGGCGCGTCCTTTTTGAAAAAATCGAATGAATGTTTGCTTTTTTCGGTGGAATATGGTATGATGACAAAGAATTTCGAATATAACTCTTTACAATAGATAAAACAGGAGGTCCTCCCCATGATCTCATTCATCCGAGGAACAGTAGCAGACCTTACCGAGAATTCTGCAATCATAGAATCAAATTGCATCGGATTTGAAATAAATATGACCGGAAACGCTCTGGCACAGCTGCACATTGGACAGGAAGTGAAGCTTCATACTTATTTTCAGGTAAGAGAAGATGCAATGGTTCTCTATGGATTTTTCAATAAAGATGATTTACAGGTGTTTAAACTTCTTCTTGGTGTAAACGGAGTTGGACCGAAAGCTGCTCTGGGAGTTCTGGCAGGAATCACTGCAGATGAGCTTCGCTTTGCTGTTCTTTCCGATGATGTGAAAACTTTGTCAAAAGCCCCTGGAATCGGTAAAAAAACAGCCCAGAAGCTGATCCTGGAGCTGAAGGATAAGCTCAGTCTGGAAGAAGCCTTTGAGCAGAAGCTTGCCAATGAACAGGCTCAGGCTACTACAGCTGCAGCTGGAGCAGGAATGACAGATGCCAGACAGGAAGCAGTAGAAGCACTGGTGGCACTTGGCTACAGCAGTACAGATGCCCTCCGCGCAGTGCGCAAGGTGACAGATGTGGAGCCGACGGATGTAGAAGGGATCCTGAAAGCTGCATTGAAGAATTTTTAGATTCCATAAATTTTTTCGCAAAGGGTGCTATCGTGAATGAAATGCATCCCGGTATATAAATGCAAACACTAATTTCAAGAGGTAAAAAATGGACAATCGTATCATAACCACTGATGTTATGGAAGAGGATTTTTCTCTGGAAGGGAATCTTCGCCCACAGACCCTGGACGAGTATATTGGCCAGGAAAAAACCAAAAATACCTTAAAAGTATATATTGAAGCTGCCAAACAGCGTCACGATTCCCTGGACCATGTCCTTTTCTATGGCCCTCCTGGACTTGGAAAAACTACTCTTTCCGGTATTATTGCCAATGAAATGGGTGTGCATATGAAAGTGACTTCCGGCCCTGCAATTGAGAAGCCTGGAGAAATGGCGGCGATTCTGAATAATCTTCAGGAAGGGGATATTCTTTTTGTAGATGAGATCCATCGCCTGAACAGACAGGTGGAAGAGGTGCTTTATCCTGCCATGGAGGATTTCGCCATCGATATTATGATCGGGAAGGGCGCTTCCGCCAGGTCGATCCGACTGGATTTGCCGAAATTTACCCTTGTAGGTGCTACCACCAGAGCCGGGCTTCTTTCTGCGCCGCTCCGCGACCGTTTTGGTGTGATTCATCATCTGGAATTTTACAGTAAGAAGGAACTAACCACAATCATCATGCGCTCTGCCCAGGTACTTGGAGTAGAAATTGACGTGAAAGGTGCCGGAGAGATCGCCATGCGCTCCCGGGGAACGCCCCGTCTTGCAAACCGTCTGTTAAAGCGTGTCCGTGATTTTGCCCAGGTGAAATATGACGGAAGGATCACTTACGATGTAGCATGTTTTGCTTTGAACCTTTTGGAGGTAGATCAATATGGTCTGGACAAACTGGACCGCCAGATTCTGACTACTCTTATTGTAAATTTCAAAGGCGGCCCTGTTGGACTTGACACTCTGGCAGCAGCCATCGGTGAAGATTCCGGTACTTTAGAAGATGTATACGAGCCGTACCTTCTGAAAAATGGCTTTTTGAACCGTACCCCGAGAGGGCGGACGGCCTCCGCACTTGCTTACGAACACCTTGGTTTTCCTGTTCCGGAAATATAAAAGATAAACTTTTGTAAAAAATCCTATACTTTTCAACATTTTTCGATTATAATAGGAGTGCTTACATAAATTGTAATACGAAAAGATAATAAACAGACTGGTTTTTCCGGGCATATTGTGTTGCTGGTCACAGAGTGAACAGTAACAATATGAAGTTGCTGTTTTCTGCTAATATTCCGCGATACGGTTACTGTCTATAGAAGAAAAGCAACGGATTATTTGTGGGTAACAGTGTAAGGAGAAGCTGGTAGTATAAAGATACAGGAGGCTTGAACGAATGGCGGTCAAGAATACAGCACAGGTGATCATCGGGGGTAAGATCATTACCCTTGGAGGATATGAATCAGAGGAATATTTCCAGCAGGTTGCATCATATATGAATAAGAAGATAGGAGAGCTGGAGACTGTGCCAGGATACGGCAGACAGCCTATGGAGACCAAGCATATGCTTCTCAGCCTGAACATTACCGACGATTACTTCAAGGCGAAGAAGCAGGTGGAGACTTATGAACTTGATCTGCAGCAGAAGGATCAGGAGATGTATGATCTGAAGCATGAGCTTATTTCTCTTCGTATGCAGATTGAAGAGGCACAGAAGAATGAACAGGAAGCCCTTGACGAGAAGAATCTTCTGGAGGGTAAAGTAAAAGAACTGGAAAAAGAACTGGATGAAATGCTGAAATAATAGCAGGAGGGATTGCTTAGGTGATTCCTCTTTTCCTTTATCAAAGTGTGTAAAAAACGTTTTCGCAATTTGCAGATTTAGGCCTGCTATACATAAAGGAAAAAGCTGTGAATTGTGGAGGCTGTTTTCATTGAAGAAACCTTAAATTCTCATAAAAATTGGAGGACAAACTTTGAATCCTAATAACATAGAATTGCTGGCTCCTGCCGGTTCCTACGAAGGCTTTGAAGCTGCACTTGGAGCAGGTGCGGACGCTGTGTACGTAGGCGGTGCAATGTTCGGAGCCAGAGCATATGCCCAGAATTTTAACGAAGAAGAGCTTCTTCGCGCCATTGATGTGGCGCATATTCATGGTAAGAAGCTGTATCTTACGGTCAATACCCTGTTAAAAAATAGAGAATTAAAAGAAGAACTGGTTTCCTATCTGGAACCATACTACAATGCAGGCCTGGATGCAGTGATCGTCCAGGATATGGGAGTGTTTTCCCTTTTGAAAAAAGAATTTCCGAAGCTTCACCTTCATGCCAGCACGCAGATGACTGTAACTGGTCCGGAAGGAATGAAATTCCTGGCAGATCAGGGGGCGACCCGGGTGGTAGCTGCAAGAGAACTTTCCCTTCAGGAACTTTCCCGTATGCATGAAGCCTGCCCAATTGAGATAGAGGCTTTTGTCCATGGAGCACTTTGCTACAGCTATTCAGGACAATGTCTGATGAGCAGTCTTTTGGGAGGCAGAAGCGGAAACAGAGGTCGTTGTGCCCAGCCTTGCCGTCTGCCATACCAGGTGAAGAATTTCAGGGCAAAAGAGTATGGAAAAGGAGAATTCTGCCCGTTAAGCCTGAAAGATATCTGTACCATTGAAATTTTACCTGAAATTATAGAAGCGGGAGTTACCTCTCTGAAAATAGAGGGCAGAATGAAGCAGCCGGCTTACACTGCTGGCGTTACCGGTATGTATCGGAAATATCTGGATTTTCTTTTTGAAAAAGGACCTGCGAATTATCACGTGACAGAAAAAGATAAAAAATATCTTCTGGATCTGTTTAATAGAGGCGGTTCCTGTACAGGCTACTATCAGATGGGAAATGGTCCTCAGATGATGGCATTTACAAATGAGAAAAAAACGGGGGAAGTTTTTCTGGAAACGAAGCAGCTGAAAGAGAAAATTACAGGCGAACTTCACCTTGTCCCCGGTTCTCCGGTTCTTCTTCATGTTTCCTGTCAGGGGGAAGATGCATATGAATGTGTTGGAGAAGTACAATACGCAAAGAGCCAGCCGGTAACGGAAGAGCGGGTGCGTCAGCAGATGGACAAGCTGGGAAACACCTCATTTATATGGGAAAAACTGGAAATTTATATGGAAGATTCCGTTTTTGTTCCCATGAAGATTTTAAATGAAGCGCGGCATCAGGCATTAGAGGATCTGAAGGAGAAGCTTTTACAAAAATACAGGCGAAACGTGGGAGACGAGCGGGTTAAGAGAATTGCGGAGGAGACGCCGGCAAAAATCAGTGCGATTGCGGCCTGTGATAATGTTCCCCGCAAAAAAGAGGAATACATTCCGGTTTACGTGTCCTGTGAAAGCGAGGAGGCTTCTGAAGTCCTCTGCCAAAAAGACGGAATCCAGGGTATTTATCTTCCTTACGCATTAATAGAGAAACATTTGCAGACAGGTCTTGACAATGGAAAAGAAATGTATCTTTCTCTTCCTCACATTACAAGAGAAAATCCACCGGAAGGCTATATGGAGCAGGTGAAAAAGTGGCTGGAAGCAGGGCTGAGCGGATTTCTTGTGCGGAATCTGGAGTCCTACAGTGCACTGGCACAGATGGGACTGGCAGACAAGTGTGTGCTGGATCACTCCCTGTATACCTGGAATGATGAAGCCATCCGTTTCTGGAAAGATCAGGGAATCCTTCGAAATACAGTTCCCCTGGAGCTGAATGAGAAGGAACTTCGCCACAGAGAAAATGCAGGCAGCGAGATGATTGTCTACGGCCGTCTGCCTCTTATGCACAGCGCCCAGTGTGTACGAAAGAATACTTTCGGCTGCAATGGACAGGAGGAGAGGCTTGTTCTGAAAGACCGTTATGACAAGGAATTTCCTGTAGTCTGTTATTGTCGTCCATGGAAAATGGGAAATACAAAGGCGGCAGAGTCGTGTTATAATATCATCTATAACAGTCTGCCATACGGTCTTTTGAAGGAAGCTGACAGGGTGAAAGAGCTTGGTGTTTCATCTGTAAGACTGGCTTTTACCATAGAAAGCAGGGAAGAAACAGAACGGATCGTGGAAGACTTTGTGGCTGCATATCATGGCAGCCGGGTATCTCACGAATATGAGTTTACAAAAGGTCATTTTAAAAGAGGAGCCGAGTAAAGGCGTATGATTAATATTGTTGTTGAATTATCCAAATATGTGATCCTGACACTGATGATCGTGTACACAGTTTTGTGCTACTACCTTGTTGTCGGGAAACACGCTTCAGACAGGAAAGGACTTTTAAGAAGTCAGATCACCTTAACCTTTTTTCTGGATTTTACCGCATTTGTTGTGATTTTTCTGAAAACCTTTGATTTTAAGGTTGTCATCTTCTATGCAGAAATGATGATATATTTTGCTGCGATCCTTATTTTATACCGCAGAATTTATAAAAATGCGTCTATGCTGCTTTTAAATAATATGTGCATGCTTTTAAGCGTTGGATTTATAATGCTGTGCAGGCTGGATATTGCCTCTGCCAATAAGCAGCTTTTGATCGTTGCGTGCGGAAGTGCAGTGGCGCTGGTGATCCCGGTTATGATCCGCAAGATGAAATTTCTCAAGGATCTTACCTGGGTGTATGCAGGGCTTGGGATTGTTCTTCTTGGAGCAGTTCTTGTTCTGGCACAGACAAGCTACGGCGCCAAGCTTTCTCTGATGGGAATCCAGCCTTCCGAGGTGATCAAGCTCACCTTTGTGTTCTTTATGGCATCCCTTCTGGCAAGAGAGGTAACTTTTAAGAAAGTTGTGCTGGCTACTGTTGTGGCAGGTCTCCATGTGGGAATCCTGGTGCTTTCAAGAGATCTTGGAAGCGCTGTAATCTTTTTTGCAGCTTATCTGGTGCTGATCTATGTATCAACCAGGAAGCCGGCATACCTTTGCATTGGAATTGCAGGCGGTACAGCAGGCGCTGTAGTGGCATATCACCTGTTTGGTCATGTAAGGCAGCGTGTCAGTGCGTGGAAAGATCCTATGGCAGTTTATCAGAATGAAGGATACCAGATTGTACAGTCCCTGTTTGCCATTGGTACAGGCGGATGGTTTGGAATGGGACTTTGCCAGGGCTCTCCGGAGAAAATTCCGGTTGTAAAAAACGACTTTATTTTCAGTGCGATCTGCGAGGAGCTTGGCGGGATTTTTGCCATCTGCCTGATCTTTGTGTGTATGAGCTTTTTCCTTACTATCGTGGAGATTGCCCTGCAAATCAAGAATCCATTTTATAAACTGATCGCCATTGGTCTTGGTGCGGAATATGCGTTTCAGGTGTTCCTTACCATTGGAGGTGCTACCAAATTCATACCTATGACAGGTGTGACTCTTCCTCTGGTCAGCTATGGAGGAAGTTCCATTATGTGTATGATTTTGATGATCGCTATTATCCAGGGCTTGTATATTTATAGAGAGGACGAGGACGAAGAAATTGAGAGACATCGACGAGAGGCAGCAAAGAGAGCGAGACAGAGAGCTGTTGAGGCAGCGGAAGAAAGAGATTACTAAAAAGCGAAAAGCCAGAAATAAAGAATATACCTTTGTTTCCATCTTCTTTGGGATTATTTTTATCAGTATGATCGGGTATCTGATTTATTTCGATGGCTTTAAAAGCGATGATTTTATTAACAGCCCTTACAATACCAGACAGGATTCCTTTTCCGACCGTGTAGTACGAGGTAAGATCCTGTCTTCTGACGGACAGATTTTGGCGCAGACCAATGTAAGTGAGGATGGAACTGAGACACGTAATTATCCATATTCCAATATGTTCTCCCATGTTGTGGGTTATGATACCAATGGAAAAAGCGGTCTGGAATCAGAGGCGAACTTTACCCTTCTGACTTCCCATTCCTTTTTTCTGACGCAGATGAAGAATCAGTTCCTTAATGAGAAGAATACAGGAGATACGGTTGTATCTACCCTGAATGCCAATCTTCAGAGCATTGCATACAATGCATTGGGTGACAGAAGAGGGGCTGTTGTGGTAATGGAACCATCTACCGGAAAAAGGCTTGTAGAAGTGAGCAAGCCTGATTTTGATCCCAATACCATTGGGGATAATTGGGACTATCTGGTAAACGACGAGAATGACAGCAGTCTTCTGAACAGAGCCACAAATGGTGCATATCCGCCAGGTTCCACCTTCAAGGTTGTGACTGCACTTGACTATTTCCGCAAAAAAGGAACTTTTGAGGGATACAATTATATCTGTGAGGGAAGTATCACCTTGCAGGATCACACGATCCACTGTTATCACAATACAGTTCACGGGCAGGAGAATTTCTATTCTGCATTTGCAAATTCCTGTAACTGTGCATTTGCAGATATTGGAGTTGGTCTTGGGGGTGCGTCTCTTCGCGAGACTGCGGAGGATCTTCTGTTTAACAAGAGTCTGCCTCTGAACTCCTACAGAACCAGCAGCTTTTCCCTTGATGCAGATTCCGTAACGCCTCTGATCATGCAGACTGCCATTGGACAAGGCAATACTCTTGTGTCTCCTATGCATATGGCATTGATCACCTGTGCCATTGCAAATGACGGTGTTCTGATGAAACCTTATCTTATTGACGAGGTGGTAAATGACAATGGCGATTCAGTAAAAAAGACAGAACCGGTAGCTTATAAACGGCTGATGAGTTCCAATGAGGCCAATCTTCTTGGCAAATTAATGAAACAGGTGGTTGATTCCGGTACAGCTTCCGCACTTTCCGGCAGAAGCTATACAGTAGCAGGTAAAACTGGTTCCGCAGAGTTTGACGAGGAAGGACACAGCCATTCCTGGTTTATCGGCTATTCTAATGTGGATGATCCGGATCTGGTGGTTGCCGTGATCGTGGAGAATGGCGGCTCCGGCAGTGAGGCAGCAGTTCCGATTGCAGGACAGATTTTTGATGCTTATCACGCCAGCTAACAGCAATCTATATGATATTCCCTGTTGCCAGTTTTCTGAAAAAGAGGTATACTATATACAGTTTAGAAAACACACGCATTACAGGAGGATTGCAGCATGATAGAAGCAACGAGCTGTGGCGGTGTGGTAATTCATCGAGGTAAGATTCTTGCACTATATAAATCTTACAAAAACCGTTACGAAGGCTGGGTTTTACCGAAAGGAACCGTAGAGCCAGGAGAGACTCATGAGCAGACCGCATTGCGGGAAGTGAAGGAGGAAGCTGATGTCAGAGCTTCCATTGTGAAGTATGTAGGCAAGAGCCAGTACAATTTCACAGTGCCGGAAGACATGGTCAATAAAGAGGTACACTGGTATCTTATGACGGCGGATAATTATCATAGCAAGCCTCAAAGAGAGGAATTTTTCGTGGACTCCGGGTATTACAAGTTTCACGAGATTTACCATCTGCTTCGTTTTGCAAACGAGAAGCAGATCGTTGAGAAGGCGTACCAGGAATATCTGGAACTGCGAAGTGCCGGATTATGGGACAGGCAGCAGAAATATTTCTGATTCATGGGGAGAATAAAGGCTGCGTAGCTGATTTACGCAGCCTTTATTATATGATAATGGACAGGTTCATTCTGTGAACGAGGTTCACAAAAAATGCCTTGCGGAATAGTTGCAAAATGTTTAAAATTTCCAGAGAAGGGAATCATTAATATAACAAAAGGTGTATGTCAAGCAGTAATAACAAAGGAGAGTTGTGCCGAATATGCTGAAATGGCGAGAAGACTATTATGTGGGAGAAGGAATCAAAGACGCGGCAAAAGCACGGAGGAGGATTGACGCAGGCAGGGTGGCTTTTGGTGTTTATCTGGTCACATTGTCTGAGAATCCGGGAAATCTTCTTGAAATTGTACCGTCCTACATGCTGATCCAGAAGAGCTATTATGCCAGATGTCCTGAGATTGTTGGTATGGCGAAGGGAAAAGACGAAGCCATTGATCTGGCAGTAGATATTGTGAAGAATATTTACGGGGAGACAGGTGCATTTCAGGTAAAAGAATATTTTAAGAACAGGTGAGCGCATGTTACATATACTGTGGATCCTCATAAAGTTTATATTGATCATACTGGGAATCCTGCTGGGACTTGCGCTTCTGGCAGTGCTTCTTCTGTTGTTCTGCCCGGTACGCTACCAGGCGAGGGCTGTGAAGGAGACCGGCAGCTTCAAGGAGACAGAACTGGAAGCCAGAATTACCTGGCTGTTCCACGTCATAGGCGTCAGGTTTTGCTTTCATAATGGAGAAGGAAAGCTGGTGGTCCTGTTTTTTGGAGTTTCATTAGAAACTATAAAAGGCTGGCTTAAGAAGCTAAAAGGCGGTAGAAGAAAGAACTCCGTCAGCCAAACCTCCAGGAGTAAGGCAAAGAAGAGGAAAAAGAAATCTGCGCAAACGAAGGGAATATCTCAGGAGAACAGAACAAAAAAGCCAGATGTAAAAGAAGCTTCTGGTGAAGAGTCGAATGTGAGTAATGCTGTTGCTGAAGAGAAAACTAAGCAGATGGCAGAGTCTCGCATAGAAACTGAGAAGAAAGCATCTCAGCCTGAAGCACATGCAGCAGAGAATTTTCAAGATCATGCACCAAAAACTGAGGCGGTGCTGTTGGAAAATAATACAGCAGAACCGCAGACAGGGAAGCCATCAGCAGAGAAGCAGGAAGAAAATATCAAATCTGCTTCAAAGTCCGGCTTAATTACGCGTATTTGGGAAATACTAAGCAAAATAATCCGATTCCCGGGTAATCTGTGGAATAAGGTTATTTCAATAATTAAAGGTATAATTGAGAAAATTAAAAATATAAAGAAAACAATTTCAGGAATCACAGATAAGCTTGGCTGGTGGAAAGAATTTCTTACCAATGAACGGACCAAGGTTGCAATTTCTCTTATATGGAAAGATGCAAAAGGTCTGCTCCATCATGTACTTCCAACGAAATTGGAAGGTGATGTTACTTTTGGATGCGATGATCCGGCCATTACCGGGACAGTTCTGGCAGTGCTTGGTATGACCTTTCCATTTCACAAGAACAGGATTCATGTGAATCCGCTTTTTGATGGAGAGAACCAGCTGACTGGAAATGTATTTCTGAAAGGTCGTATTTATGGCATTGTGCTTATCAAGGCAGCAATAGAGATTTACTTCAATAAAAATATAAAATACGTTATCAACCGATGGAAGCATAAGGAGGACTAGAAATGGAAAACGAAAACAACTTTAAAGAAACCGTAAGCTCCCTGTTTAAGGGAATGGATGGATTTGTATCTGCGAAGACAGTGGTAGGAGATGCGATCCATGTAGGAGACACCATTATACTTCCCCTGGTGGATGTATCCTTTGGTGTAGGCGCTGGTGCATTTGCAGGTGATAAAAAGAACAATGGCGGCGGAGGTCTCGCCGGAAAGATGACCCCATGCGCAGTTCTGGTAATCCAGAATGGTACCACCAAGCTTGTAAACGTAAAGAACCAGGATGGTCTTACTAAAGTTCTGGATATGGTTCCTGACTTTGTAAACCGCTTCGCACCTGGCGGAGATAACAGCGCGGATGAAACTGTAGATTCTGAAGAGAACTAGATCGTGTCTGATCGAGTAACTGATTATAAAAGCTGCAGGCGGTTATTTTAGAAGTTAATGTGTTCAGATGTGGCATTTCAGCATAAAATATACTAAACCAAAGAGGCAAGGCTGTATGAATTATGGGAAAAGCTCTTGGTTTTATGCTGTTTTTCATCGGACTTGGAATGGTGATCGGCTTGCTTGTCTCCGAGACCACCGCACTTCTGATTGCAGCAGCTTTGTGTATGCTGTGTGGCTATCATTTATTTTGTAAATAAAATGGGTATGAAAAGATTATCAGCGAATCCTTTCATACCCATTTACATTTTATGTAACTATCCTTTTTATTAAAATAATTTCTGTCTGGGAGAAGCTGCTCTGGAGTTTGTTGAAAAAGGCCTTCTGCAAAATGTGCGCCATACTTTGCGGGAATGATTTTCAACCACACTTAGAAAATACTTATTCGGGAAACAAAAAAATAGCCCCCACAAAACTGTGAGGGCAGGTGTTTCTTAGGCTCTTTCAACGTTTCCGGATCTTAAGCAGGAAGTACATACGTACATTTTCTTAGCTCCGCCTTCAGTTTTAACCTTAACGGATTTCACGTTTGATTTCCACATCTTATTGGATCTTCTATGGGAATGACTCACATTATTTCCGAAATGAGCACCTTTTTCACAAATTGCGCATTTAGCCATGATAGCACCTCCTTGACGCTTTTTTTCAACAGTTCATATTCTAACAGATGGAAAAACATTTTGCAAGCAAAAAAAGGAAAATTTTAAAACAATTTAAAATAAATTTGCTATTTGCGTGGATGCGTGCTAAAATTGGACATTGTGTTATGAATGAAAAAAGGGTATAATATGGTATATACATTTTGAAAATCAAATTAATGGAGGTAAACCATATGAAGGGACGTATAGATTCCGGCCTTGGCCAGATCATTATTGATACGGATGTAATCGCGACTTATGCAGGAAGCGTTGCAGTAGAATGTTTTGGTATTATCGGTATGGCCGCTGTCAGCATGAAGGACGGCCTTGTAAAGCTGCTCAGGAGAGATTCCTTACAGCATGGTATAAATGTTAAGATCACAGAAGATAATAAGATTCGCCTTGATTTTCATGTAATCGTGGCGTACGGTGTGAATATCAGCACTATTGCAGATAATCTTGTAAACAATGTGAAATATAAAGTCGAGGCTTTTACAGGAATGGAGATTGAGAAGATCAACATTTACGTAGAAGGTGTTCGTGCAATAGATTAGGATTAGAGGAGGAAACTTGTGGTGGATAGACAGACCATAGATGCCAAGATACTTTCCAGAATGTTTCTGGCAGGAGCCAAGAACCTGGAAGCGAAGAAAGAATGGATCAACGAGCTGAATGTATTCCCGGTTCCGGATGGAGATACCGGTACGAATATGACAATGACTATTATGTCAGCTGCATCAGAGGTAAGCAGTCTTACAGATCCTGATATGGAGACACTCGCCAAGGCTATTTCGTCCGGTTCCCTGCGTGGAGCCAGAGGTAACTCAGGCGTTATTCTTTCCCAGCTTCTCAGAGGCTTTACCAAGGGAACCAAGGGACATAAAGAAATGGATGCAGTTGTGATCGCAGCTGCTATGGAGAAGGCTGTAGAGACTGCATACAAAGCGGTTATGAAGCCGAAGGAAGGTACCATTCTTACAGTAGCACGTGAGGCCGCAGTAAAGGCTGCTGAGATTGCAGAGGAATCTGCGAATCTGGAGCTTTTCTTCCGTGCCATTTTCGAGCATGCTGAGAAGACACTTGCCCGCACACCGGAAATGCTTCCTGTCCTGAAAGAAGCAGGTGTAGTAGACTCAGGCGGACAGGGACTTCTAGAAGTTTTCCGTGGTGCATTTGATGGTTATCTTGGAAAAGAAATCGACTATTCTGCATTTGAGAAAGTATCTTCCGGTCCGGCAGTGACCAGGATCTCCCAGCAGGCAGAAGCGGATATCAAATTTGGATATTGCACGGAGTTCATCATTCTTTTGAATAAGCCTCTTCCAGATGAGGAGCTTCACAGCTTTAAGGAGTTCCTTACATCAATTGGTGATTCCATTGTACTGGTAGCAGATGATGAAATCGTGAAAGTACATGTACACACCAATCATCCTGGCCAGGCATTCGAGAAAGCGCTTACCTACGGTGCACTTTCCCGCATGAAGATTGATAACATGCGTGAGGAACATCAGGAGAAGCTGATCAAGGATGCCGAGAAGCTTGCACGGGAGCAGGAAGAACAGGAGAAGAAGGAAGCTGCTGCGAAAGCCGCCAAAGAGCATAAGAAATACGGATTTATCAGTGTTTCCGTCGGAGAAGGACTCTCCACCCTGTTTAAAGAGCTGAATGTAGATTATATCATCGAGGGCGGTCAGACCATGAACCCAAGTACAGAGGACATGCTCAATGCCATCGCTGAAGTAAATGCAGATACTATTTATATTTTCCCGAATAATAAGAATATTGTTCTTGCTGCAAACCAGGCGAGAGACCTTACCGAGGACAAAGAGATCGTGGTAGTTCCTACCAAGACGATTCCGCAGGGAATCACAGCTCTGATCAGCTTCCAGCCGGAAATGAACGGAGAAGAGAATCTGGAAGCCATGATGGAGGCTGTATCCATGGTGAAGACCGGACAGGTAACATACGCAGTCCGCGACACCAGACTGGATGAGAAAGAAATCCACGAGGGCGATATTATGGGAATCGGTGATCACGGAATTCTTGCAGTAGGCAAGGGACGTGAGAATGTTGCCAAAGAGATGGTGGCAGCTATGGTAGACGAGGATTCTGAGGTGATCAGCATTTACTACGGTGCTGAGACCACAGAAGAGGATGCCGAGAGCCTTGCTGCAGAGCTGGAGGAAGCATATCCGGACTGCGAAGTAGAGGTAAATATGGGTGGACAGCCGATTTATTATTACATTATTTCTGTTGAGTAATGAATGTTACTGTTCACTGATAACGTTCCGCGAGGTGTTTTTTGTGAACAAAGTTCACAGAAAACCCGAGAATTAAGTTTGCGCAGCAAACGCTACTTCTTGTGCTTGTCACAAGAAGGTTCGTTTTTCTGTGCATCGCGAAGCGCGTTACTGGTCACGGAGTGAACAGTAACTAATGAATAGCTGCAGGGCGGCGAGTGATAAAGAGATGGAAGACAGGGTGGAAGATTTCCGCCCTGTCTTCTTTAACAATAAACATAGGCTCATTGGTAATATTAAGTTTTTTGCGCACCGTGAAGCTGTTATTGAGTTCGAAGTGGTTAGCATGTGCAAAGTGAAATAAGTATGGAAAATCGGCAGTCTTTGTTGTAAAATAATGAGAACACTTTTCGGGCAAATGAAGAAAGACCCGGAAACAGAGATGAATGATCAGAAAGAGAGGAAAAACAGTGGCAAAGCTTCTTCGGGAACTAAAAGGAGTAGGAGAAAAGACGGAAAAACTATTTCAGAAGATCGGTATCACCACAACAGATGATCTGCTCCATTATTATCCAAGAAATTACGACTCATATGAGGCACCGGAGGAAATTGGTTCTTTGAAGGAGAACTCCGTGGTGTCTGTTCGTGGAACTGTCACTGCCGGAGTCTATGTAAACAGGATCCGTAATCTTCAGGTGATCTCCATCACTGTGGCAGATACCACCGGAAAACTTCCTGTGGTATGGTTTAATGCCCCCTACTTAAAAAACACTCTGAAAAAAGGCAGCTGCTTTATTTTCCGCGGCAAAATCTCCAGAAAAAAAGGTCACCTGGAGATGGAGCATCCGGAGATTTTCACACCGGCGGCTTATGAAGAAATCCTTCACAGCATGCAGCCCATATACGGACTTACTGCAGGGCTTACAAACAAACTGATAATCAAGCTGATGCATCAGATCCTGGATGAACAGAGCCTGCAGACAGAATTTCTCCCAGATGAGATTAAGGAATTTTATCACCTGGCAGATGATAATTATGCCATTTCCACTGTCCATTTTCCAGGCAATATGCAGGAACTTCTGGTGGCGCGAAAACGCCTTGTGTTTGACGAATTCCTTTTGTTTATTCTGGCAGTACAGATCCTGAAGGGAAAAACAGAAGAAGCTCCCAATGCTTTTCCCATGAAGCCGGTATGGACCACAGAACAGGTTATGGAAGGTCTTCCTTATGATCTGACAAAGGCACAGCTAAACGCCTGGCATGAGATCGAAAGAGACCTTTGCGGACATACCCTTATGTCCCGGCTGGTTCAGGGTGACGTTGGAAGCGGAAAAACGATTCTGGCTTTTCTGGCAATGATCCTTACTGTGGAAAATGGCTATCAGGCAGCATTGATGGTGCCCACAGAGGTACTTGCAAATCAGCATTTTGAAGCATTTACAAAGCTGATAGAGGAACAGGAGATTTCATCCTGCCATCCGGTTCTTCTTACTGGCTCAACCACCCAGAAAGAGAAAAGAAGAATCTATGGAGAAATCGCATCCGGGGAGGCAAATGTGATCATTGGAACTCACGCCCTGATCCAGGAAAAAGTGGTGTACGAGAATCTTGGCCTTGTGATCACCGATGAGCAGCATCGCTTTGGCGTGAAGCAAAGAGAGGCACTGACTACCAGGGGAAATGCGCCGCATGTGCTGGTTATGAGTGCCACTCCCATCCCCAGAACTCTTGCGATCATTGTATACGGGGATCTGGATATTTCCATTATAGATGAGCTTCCTGCCATGCGTCTCCCGATTAAGAACTGTGTAGTTGGCACGTCTTATCGCCCGAAAGCCTACTCCTTTATAGAAAGGCAGGTGCGGGAAGGGCGCCAGGCGTATGTGATTTGCCCTATGGTAGAAGAAAGCGAGGGGGCAGACGGGGAAAACGTGACGGACTATACAGCACGGCTGAGAGAGATTTTCCCATCAGACATCACCATTGGAATGCTCCATGGAAAAATGAAGCCCAAGGAAAAGAATGGGATCATGGAACAGTTTGCAAGGGGAGAAATCCAGGTGCTGGTGTCTACTACAGTAGTGGAAGTAGGGGTAAATGTGCCAAACGCTACGGTAATGATGGTAGAAAATGCGGAGCGGTTCGGACTTGCGCAGCTTCATCAGCTGAGAGGGCGTGTTGGACGTGGGGCATATCAGTCTTACTGTATTTTTATGCAGGGAAATGAAGAGGAAGAGACCTCCAGGAGACTGGAGATTTTGAATAAATCGAATGATGGATTTTTTATAGCAGGGGAGGATCTGAAGCTTCGGGGACCGGGAGATCTGTTTGGAATCCGTCAGAGCGGACAGCTGGAGTTTCGGATCGGAGATATTTATCAGGATTCAGATGTACTGAAAGCTGCCAGTGACGCCGCAGGAGGAATTCTGGAGCTTGACAGGGAGCTGGATCTGCCCCAGCACGAAAAACTGAAGGAAAGATTGAATGCTTATATGAAATATGACCTTGAGAACCTTGGATTGTAAGGTTTTACAGGGAAATAGATGACGAAAAAAATAAGAAAATACATCCTTTTTTTGGTAATAACTGTGCAAGAAAACAAAAATTATCAGGATTTTAAGATTTGTACCCGAGGATTTCCTGAAATTAACAGGTTTTGTTTGTATACTTTTACCTATGAATTCAGAGAAATGGTTTGTCAAGGGGGATTTTATCAGAACTTGCAAAAAAAATTGATTCGTAGTATTCTATCATAGAAGCGAAAACGAAGATTATATTCACCGTCAAGGAGGCTATTATAATGGCTACGAAGAGAACTACAAAAAAGGCAGAAACAATGGCGGCCAAGAAGGCTGCTAAGACTGTGGCTGAGGTTAAAGCTACAGCTGCAGCAGAGGTAAAGGCTGAGCCAAGTAAGGCAGAGGCTGTTAAGACAGCTGTTGTTGAGACTGTGAAAGCAGCTACAGAGACTGTTAAGGCTGCTACTGAGAGCGTTAAAGAGACTGCAAAGGCTCCGGCTAAGACAGCTGGGAAGGCAGAGGCTAAGAAGCCTGCTGTTAGAAGAACTGCTAAGAAGGCGGCTGTTGCAGCTGAGGAGATTTTTATTCAGTATGCAGGCAAGGAATTCACTACTAAGGATGTAGTAGCAAATGTGAAAAAGGCCTGGACAGAGATGACCGGAAAGAAAGAAGAAGATATCCAGGATATTAAAGTTTACGTTAAGACTGAAGAGAATAAGGCATATTATGTAGTAAACGGTGAAGCAGAGGGACATTACGTAGAGCTGTAATTTCCCCTATATGAATGGCTTCAGGGAGTGTGTGTGCGTTCCCTGAAGCCTTTTTTTGATTTCGAGGGACGTGAGAGGAAGTGGGTGCCGTCTGGGGGCGGTGCCGAAATGGGGCGTCTGGCTCCGCCGCCTAGTGATCTATAAAATTGCAAACTCGCCCTTGCAGGGCTCAGACAGTGCAATTTTATAGATCGCTATGCTCGCCAGACGCTCCATTTCGGCAATGCCCCCAGACGGCACCCACTTCCTCTCACTGGTTACTGGGAAGGGACGGCGGCTGCAGGCAGCGCCTGGGGGGAGGATAATTGTATAGGTGGGAATGTGTAGGATGGGAGCGGGGGATGGAGAGATTGTGTGCAGGTGCATGTTTGGGTTATGGTTCACTTTGGTTACAGTAATATGCTTCGCGATGTACGGAGAGACGAACCTTCTTGTGATAAGTACAAGAAGTAGCGTTTGCTGCGCAAACTTAATTCTCGGGGGTTCTGTGAACTTTGTTCATAAAAACACCTCGCGAAATGTTGCCAGTGAACAGTAATGTGCTTAGGGGTGGGGAAATAAATTGCTGGACAAAAGGGGGTAAATAGGATAAAATATTTAGATATAGACAGGAGTAGCCCCTTGATTTGACAAGGGGTCTTTTTATGAAAGGAATAAAGTATGTTTAATGAAATTGATTTCAGTAAGATAGATACGAGTATTACACCGCCTCAGGATGATACAGAGCGTCAGTATTATTATATGGCGAAGCTGGCTGAGATGGTGGCTTTGAGGGAGCGGGAGCTGGGACGGCGGATTACTTATTGTCTGCAGACGTTTGGGTGTCAGATGAATGAGAAGCAATCTGAGGTTGTCGCAGGGATTATGGATGAGATTGGTTTTAAGAGACAGGAAACAGAGGATGCGGATGTTGTGATTTATAATACCTGTACGGTTCGTGAGAATGCCAATCTTAAGGTGTATGGTCGCCTTGGTAAGTTGCATAGTCTGAAGAAGTCTAATCCGGATATGAAGATTGCTTTGTTTGGGTGTATGATGCAGGAGAAGCAGGTTGTGGATAAGATCCAGAAGGATTATCCATTTGTCAATCTGGTGTTTGGAACCCATAATATTTTTAAGTTTGCAGAGCTGTTTTATGAGATGGAGAATCGTGACAGCCAGCTGATCGATATCTGGGAGGGTACGGATAAGATCGTGGAGGAGCTGCCTACAGAGCGTAATTATTCTTTTAAGTCCGGTGTGAATATTATGTTTGGATGTAATAATTTCTGCAGTTATTGCATTGTGCCTTATGTAAGAGGGCGTGAAAGAAGCCGTGAGCCGGAGGCGATTGTGAAAGAGATAGAGGCTCTGGTGGCGGATGGCGTTACAGAGGTTATGCTTCTGGGACAGAATGTAAACTCTTATGGAAAGACTTTGAAGGATCCGGTGACTTTTGCACAGCTTCTTGAGAAGGTGGAGCAGATCGAGGGGCTGAAGAGAATCCGGTTTATGACTTCTCATCCGAAGGATCTATCTGATGAGCTGATCGAATATATGAGTAAGAGCAGGAAGGTGTGCCATCATCTGCATCTGCCTATGCAGTCTGGCAGCAGCCGTATCCTGAAGATCATGAACCGGCATTATGATAAGGAGAAGTATCTGGGACTGGTGGAGAAAATCCGTACAGCGGTGCCGGATATTTCCCTGACTACAGATATTATTGTAGGTTTCCCGGGTGAAACTGAGGAGGATTTTCAGGAAACTCTGGATGTAGTGGAGAAATCTGATTTTGATACTGCATTTACCTTTATCTATTCCAAGAGAAGCGGCACTCCTGCGGCGAAGATGGAGGATCAGGTTCCAGAGGATGTGGTGAAGGAGCGTTTTGACCGCCTTCTAAAGCTGGTTCAGGAGAAAGGAAGAGAAGTCTCTTCCAGATTCCAGGGCGAGGTTCAGGAAGTTCTTGTTGAGACGGAGAGCAAAGAGAAGGGTATTTTCACAGGAAGAACCCAGTATAATCTGCTGGTTCATTTTCCAGGAACCCCGGATCTTCTTGGCAAGTATGTGAATGTGCGTCTGGATACCTGTAAAGGCTTCTATTACATGGGAACAAGAGTGGAGGATTAAAGCACCTGCCGAATCGTTACAAAAGATTTATATATCAGATTTTTTGATTCTGTAATCCTGACTATGAATAAAAAGCAATATTTGGCAAAAAGGCTACTGTCACTTCGTGACCAGTAACACGCTTTGCGATGCGCAGAAATCATGCATTCGCATGATTTCGTGCTGAGATTCCCGGACTTCCTGTGAACTTTGTTCACAAAAAACACCTTGCGGAACGTTACCATTGAACCGTAAAGTAAAAAGCGCAAATAATATAAATAATTACAAAAAAGGTTGCATTTTTGTGATAAATAGTGCAATATTATTATATTGAACACTCGTGGGAAAGGCGGCACCTGTAATGTTTAAAGGGCTGTGCAGGAAATTTTATGCATTGTTGAGGAAAGAAGCAGTTCATGAGAATGAGCCTCAGCGTATATTGTTCCTTCTCAGAATTATATTGTTGATTCTGGGACTTTATTTTCTGATCATTCCGTTCGTATTCTGCATTGTGGGACCGAAGACAGAGGTCTGGACAGGATATATTTTCGCAGCAATGGCGGTTGCTGCTTTTTATGCAACATACCGGCTGAAGGTACACACCAGTGTGCTTGTCTGCAGCGGTCTGCAGCTGGCATGGATAATTGTGTTTGTTGTTCTCTATGGATGGGACTGCGGTATTCAGCATCTGATGTTTGAGATGCTGGTACTGGTATATTTTGCTGTCTACAATTCTCTTGTGTATAAGGTCAGCTATACAGTAGTTCTGTTTGCAGTACGATTCAGCCTGTTTTTGTACTGCAGGGTAAATATTTCTGTTTTCGCCCTGACAGAAACGGCTACAGTTGTATTACAGATCATAAATACCATTGTGACGTTTGTGCTTATGGCTGTAGCGTGCAGTATGTTCAGCTCCAATGTGGAATCTGCGGAGAAGAAGCTGGTGCTGTATAATGAGCAGTTGAAGAAACAGGCAGGGACCGATCCGCTGACAGGTTTGTGGAACCGCCGTCAGATGATACAGTACATTACGGAGAAGCGCAGGAAAGAGCCTGTTATGGCGTTTACCATTGGTATGGGTGATATTGATTTCTTTAAGAGAATTAATGACCACTGGGGACATGACTGCGGAGATGCGGTACTGGTATGGATCACACAGCACATGAGCCGGGAATTGGGTGAGCATGCCAAATTGTGCCGCTGGGGAGGCGAAGAATTCATCTTCTTTTTCCCGGATATGAACGGAGACGAAGTATGCCTTATGCTCAACACTTTTCGCATGAAACTGGGCAACGATCTGTTTGACTGGAGGGGAGAATGGATTCCGGTTACTATGACGTTTGGCGTGGAGGAGAATGATTTCAAGTCCAATATAGACACCTTGCTGAAAAATGTGGATGCGAAACTTTATATGGGCAAAGAACAGGGAAGAGACCGGGTGATCTATTAAACTCACCGGGTCTTTTGTCGAATTAACAACAGTAATAAGCAGGAGAATAAAACTTGTATGTATACAGTTGAAGAAATAAAAAATAAAGTAAAAACAGGAACCTGGACAAAAGAGGATGTGGCACGCTGTGTGGAGGAGCTGAAGCAGATATCGGATTTTACTGTTTATACAGAAGAAATCTATTATATAAGTTATGGGATTTTTGCCTATAATTTTCGGGAATATGCTTATCCTCTGATCGAAATCTGCCGGGAGGCCGGAGTTCACATGGAGCGTTCCAAGGAGAAATCCAGACTTTATCTTGCCCTGGTAAGACTTTATTTCTGCCTTGGTTTTCCCCCGAAGATTGTGGAATATGGCCTGAAATATGCCAATTCCGGATTTACCTTAAGATCCCCTCTGAAATCCGTTTATAACACTATCGTAGCCGCTTTTTCAGACTGTGGACTGTTTTTTGAGGCGGATTTTTATCTGGAGAAAATGATGGATATTTCCAGACTGGATCCCTGTGACAGCAGTGTGGATTTCTGGAATTCGGATACTTTAAATGAGCTGGTCTATTATGACAGCAAGGTTTACGTGAAGCTGGGCATGGGAGATGTTGCAGGCGCGGAGCAGGCGGCAGTGGATATGCAGGCGATTCTTACAGAACGGGAGATTCCTGAAGATGGCAGAGCCTTTTTTCTGCTTCAGAAGGAATTTACGGACTTGTATCTTCGCCTTTACCAGCAAAAAGACAAGGCGGTCATTGCGGAAGAATTTAACAGCTATATGAAGAAAATGGAAGCCGGGGAGGGTGCCAGGGATACCTTAAGCTTCTGTGTCTGCTATTTTGGAGAGTTCCTTCAGGTAATGGCGGAGGAAGAACGCTGGGACGATATTATACGCATTGGCAACTACATTAAGAATGCCAGAAATTTCAGCGGAAGCTTCTGCCCGGTTTACAAGCTTATGCGCACTGCTGCATGCAGAAGTGACCGGGAAGAGCTTCGGAGACGGATACCGGAATTCGAGAGAATGTATCTGAAGGCTCTGGAGCAGGAGAAGGAGAATTATGACCAGATGGTACGTCTCCTTACCAGGGAGGAGCTTCGGATTGAACGCCTGAAAGCGTCCATGGAGAAGGATGCCCTTACCGGCTGTCTGAACCGTGCGGCTTTTGACCACAACAGCAAGCGCTTTATGAAGAATCATAAGAAGGGCAGCCTTGTATTTATTGACCTGGATTATCTGAAGCTGATCAATGACTGCTATGGCCATGAAAACGGAGACCGTTACCTGGTGTGTTTTGCAGAGAATATGAAGTGTGCTATGGACAGGCAGGATCTTCTGTACCGGTATGCAGGAGATGAGTTCCTTATTTTGTCTGCACTGGAGCCGGAGCAGATCCAGGGACGGTTAAACGAAATTCTGGAAAAGAGCCCGATCCATTTTGATATTAACGGAGAAAGCCGCAACATCAGCTTTTCCTATGGCGTTGTGGCATTTGAGGAGAAAAAGGGAAAAATCGAAGATCTGGTAAAGGAAGCGGATCAAAGAATGTATCAGTGCAAGAGTCGGAATCATGAGCGTATTTCCAAAAGAGGTGCGGCGGAATGATCACGCGGGAAAATATTATTCATTTTTACACCAAATACAAAGAAAATCTGAAGACGGAAGATCAGATTCAGGAGAATCTGCTGAAGGCAGAAGACCAGGAGGCGTGGATCGAAAATCTGAAGAACAAATCCAGAATGATGCGCCGGCTTTACATTGAGAATGAGGCACTTCTGAATCTGTATATCCGCCCCTTCCTTGACGGGGAGGCGAGCCTGAACGAGGAACTGGCGAGAGAATTTCTGCATCAGATCCGCATGGCCGATGATGAGGGCTATGAGGATAACCTTGCCATGCTGGAAATCCTAGAGCTTCTGGATGGATATTTTCAGAAAAGTGATGATCTGGACTTTTATATCTGGACGCTGAACCTTCTGGGAAATTTTTATAACCGTCCCTTCAGTGATGAAGATGGAAAGAAAGGAGCCATGTATTTTGACAGACTTCGGGCACTTTCTTCCAGATATTTTGAGATTGAGGATTTTGAAGTAAGGAAGAGAATCCTTTTTTCCTATTATAATTTTCCGGTAGTGTTGATGAACTTTAATCTGGACACGTCCAGGGAGCTTTTGCAGTACATTGATGAGGCACTGGAGTTTTATAATGATGAGAAAGTCCGGGAATTAGACGGAGAGAGGTTTGATTTTGATGAACTGATCGAAGAACTGAATTATGATCTTCTTGGAAATTCAGTCCTGAGATTTACAGTGAGGGAGATTGATCCGGAGCTTCTTTCCAGAGCATCCCGGGTTCTGGAAGAATATTATCAGCGTGAGCTTGAGAAGAATCCGGAGCCCTACGAAATGCTGGATGAAATATACTGTAATTATAAGTCCTGTCTGTTCTATCAGGGGAAGATAACCTGCACAGAGCTTCTGGAGGATTATCGGAAATTCTGTGAACACAGTATGGAGCATGACGATCTGGACAGCCAGGAGGGAGTGTCTTTTTCTGACAGCCGCTATTTTCAGGTTGCGATCAACCATCTGCCGACGATTTTGGAATTGTTGGAGAAATATGCGGATGAATATCACGGAGCACCAGATCTCCGTGATTTTTGTGTATCCAATTATGTGCATGCTATTCGCAGGCTGTCCAGGACAGAAAACGATACCTTTGTAAATGATGTAGTATGGCGTTCTCTCAGGGATGTGTTGAAATATATTACCGGAGATGAAATAAACACCCTGGTTCTTATGCAGATCATGGTAAGCCGGGATGAGGGCACTGCCATGCACAGTGCAATGGTGGAGCAGATTGCCAGGCGAATTCTGAATGTAGTGATGAAAAAGCGGCCGGAGCTTCTGATTGGAACCTTTGGTTATGAGAATGTAGTGGAAGTGCTGGAAAATCAGGAGACGATTCTGGACTATGTTTCCCAGTCTGCACAGCTTCTGGATATTGGAATGATCAGACTTGCATCTATTGTGAACAAGCAGTCACGGCAGCTGACACAAAGGGAAAAGAATGGTATTCTCAGCCATCCCTGTGAAGGGGCTAAATTCGTCGAGGAGATTCCGGCTCTTCGCAAATATCGGGATGCTGTTCTGGGACATCACAAATCCTGGGATGGAAAAATAGGATATCCGGCAGATTTTGACAATACCAGGTCAAATGAGCGTATTCTTATTGAAATACTGCATATCAGCGATTGTCTTGATGCAGCCACTGACTTTGTGGGACGAAGCTATAAGAATGCCAAGAAGCTGGAACAGGTAGCGGAGGAGTTTTCCTGGGGAAAGGGTTCTGTTTATTGTCCGGAGCTGGTGGAACTTCTGGAAGAGGACAAAGAACTGCAGGCAGATCTCAGATATCTGCTGGGAGCGGGACGCATCCGTACCTGTTATTCGGTATATGGCAAGGCAGTAGATCAAACTGAAATAGAAGAAAGCAGGTTGTTCACAGATATTGAAAACTGGGAAGCAAGCAGCCGGAAGCAAAGTGATGAAGAGGGAGATACGATTCTCGATTTCCTTCACAAAAGCGGAAACGAGAGCCGTCAGCTTCTTGGAGCACTGGCAAGGAATTCTCTGATCATTTTGTATGTGGATATGATGTCCGGCGAATACAAGGTATACTACCGCGGAAACCAGAGACTTCTGGATAAAAAGATTCCGGACGGTTATTACGGAGACTTCCTGAAAGAATATCTGGCGCCAAACTGCGAACCGGGTGATTGGGAAAAAGTACGGCTGAAAATCAGACTGTCAGAGCTTTCCCATATATTTCTGGAGCAGGAGGGCAGCTATGAGTGTGAAGCCCGGATCAGGGCAAAAGATGCCTACCGCTGGGTGCGGTTCCAGTTTATCTGTCTGGACGAGGAAAATGTTATGCCTGGCATGATGACTGTGATCGCAACAGATGTCCAGGAAAGCCACAGCAGAAATGAACAGCTGATGAACAGTTTGAAGGAGGCATATCAGTCTGCCGAAGAGGCAAACAAGGCAAAAAGCATTTTCCTCAGCAGTATGTCCCATGACATCCGCACTCCTATGAATGGAATACTTGGTATGACCCAGATCGCCATGAATCATCTGAACGATCCGGCGCGTATTCTGGATTGTCTTCAGAAGATCGATGATTCTTCCAGACACCTTCTGGAGCTGATCAATGAGGTTCTGGATATGTCGAAAATTGAGAGTGGGGATACGACGCTTCATGAGGAACCAATGTACCTGAGCAAAACCATGAAAATTGTAGATGGAGTATGCCGTCAGGCAGCTGTTGATAAACGACAGATTTTCGATATGGATATAGAAGAAATCCGGGACGATCATGTGCTGGCAGATCCGGTGAGACTCAGGCAGGTTTTGATCAATCTGATTTCAAATGGAGTGAAGTACACGCCTGAGCATGGATGTGTGCAGGTAAAGGTAACCCAGGGCAATAGCTTTGCAGAGGACAAAGCAAGCTATTCTTTTGTGGTGAAGGATAATGGAATCGGAATGTCGGAAGAATTTCAGAAGAAGCTGTTTGAGCCTTTTTCCCGTGAAGATAACAGCATGACAAATGCTACCCAGGGAACAGGACTGGGACTTTCTATTGCCAAGTCTATCATTGCACAGATGGGTGGAAGTATTGAGGTAAAGAGCATTCAGGGGAAAGGTACGACGTTTCTTGTGCGGCTGGATCTGAAGCTTGTGGAAGAAGAGAAGGAGGCTGACCAGGCCTTACTGGCAGCAGAGGCTGGTGAAGAGAAGGAAAAGGATCCGGGCTTTTTGAAGGGACGCAGGATCATGCTGGTGGAGGACAATGAGCTGAACCGGGAGATTGCGTACGAGCTTTTGTCCGAATCCGGTCTGATCGTGGATGTGGCAGAGAATGGGCAGGAGGCGATCAAGCTTCTTGGAATCAGGCCGGAGAATTATTATGAACTGATCTTCATGGATATCCAGATGCCGGTGATGAATGGGTATGAGGCCACGGCAAATATCCGTGCAGGAGAGAGTGACTACTGGAAAACTATTCCGGTGATCGCCATGACCGCAAATGTGTTCCAGGAGGATGAGAGCCGGGCAGCAGAGTGTGGAATGAGCGATTATGTGACTAAGCCCATTGATATGAATGTGATTTATTCTGTCCTTGAAAAATGGCTTCGGGGACAGAAAGGATGATGTGAGCCAGTACCTGCCAGAGCTTTTTATATACTCTGGCGGCAGACCGGAAGGGGCTTCCGGTGGTGCTGGCATATGGATGAGGGAGCGATAGAGTTGAGTAAAAATAAGTACGAAATTGATATGTGTAACGGAACCATTATGGACAAGCTGGTTTCTTTTGCCATTCCGCTGATGGTTTCCGGAATCCTGCAGCTGATGTTCAATGCTGTGGATATTATTGTGGTGGGACGGTTTTCCGGCAGCCAGGCCCTGGCAGCAGTTGGTTCCACTACCGCTTTGATCAATGTGTTTACCAATCTTTTTATTGGTGTTTCACTGGGAGCCAATGTTCTGGCGGCCAGATTCTATGCGGCAGGTAAGACGAAAGAGATGTCGGAAACGGTACATACGTCTGTTACACTGGCTTTGATCAGTGGTGTGGCGATGGCTGCTGTGGGACTTGTTTTTTCAAGATGGGCACTGGAGGTTATGGGAACACCTGCTGATGTGATTGACCAGTCCACCCTGTATATGAGGATTTATTTCCTGGGAATGCCGTTTTTTATGCTTTATAACTATGGTGCAGCTATTCTGCGTGCGGTAGGGGATACCAAACGTCCGCTGATGTTCCTGGTCGTGGCAGGTGTGACCAACGCGGTGCTGAATATGATTCTGGTGATCGTGTTTCATCTGGGTGTTGCAGGTGTTGCCATTGCGACCATTATTTCCCAGCTGATTTCCTGTATTCTGGTTCTTCGCTGTCTGTATATGACGGACAGCAGTTATCAGCTCCGGTTTTCCAGATTGTGCATGAAGAAATTTTATCTGGTACAGATTTTCCAGGTGGGAATACCGGCAGGAGTGCAGAGTACGGTTATTAACATTTCCAATGCGCTTTTGCAGTCTTCTGTAAATTCCTTTGGTTCCACTGCCATGGCTGGCTATACGGCGGCGAATAATATTCTGGGATTTTTGTATGCGTCTGTAAATGCGGTCACTCAGGCCTGTATGAGCTTTACCAGCCAGAATTATGGCGTTGGGAAATATAAACGTATGGACAGAGTGTTGCTGGACTGCGGAATCCTGTCTTTTGTGATTGCCCTTGTGCTGGGATGCGGCTCTTACATGTTTGGCGGTGAGATTCTGAAGATTTACACAGAGAATCCGGAGGTTATCCGATGCGGTGTGGAGATTCTTTCCATCACCACGGTGCCTTATTTCTTATGTGGAATCATGGATCTTTTTCCTGGCGCTCTCCGGGGAATGGGACATTCCGGTGTGCCTATGATCCTTTCCATTATCGGTACGGTTGGTACCAGAATTGTGTGGATCTTCTGGATATTCCCACAGCACAGAAGCCTGTACACCTTGTTTATTTCCTATCCGGCATCCTGGTTCATTACCATTGTGCTGCAGGTGATCTGTTTTGTGTTTGTGAGACAGACGGTGCATGGACAGCTGAAAGGTACCGGGAAAGCGGCGTGATGGAAAGAAAGAAGAGAAATGTTATAATATGTTTCTGAAACGGGTAAGAGCCAGGGAAAGCGAAACGCTTCCCTGGCTCATTTTTAGCTTCCGTTCCCTCTGAGCTTCACGAAAGATAATAATGGAAAATGACATAATTGGGTAAGTGTGAATGATTCAATAATTCGGCTGGGCTAACTTCCTCCCATTAAAGTTAGTGCAGGCGATTATTTGTGTGGGCATTTTGGGTAATTTGTAGTACCGATTAAGTCCATGATGACAAGGTGATTGCATTTTTTGCAAATTTTGGCGGTATATGTTTTGACTTCGCAACCACCGTTACTTTTTGAGTTATGAACATCCGCATATCCAGATTTAAAATCGTGTGTACAAATAATTGCACGTGGCTCTAAATCGGAGTCATTGACTAAGATATTCACATGTTCATCTGTTTCAAAGTAGATATTAGAATTTGCAAAGGGGTTGTTTGAAGCACTGTCAACAAATGATACTGTTTCATTAAGTTGCACAGAATCTGCAGCTTCCGTCGTCTGCATCGGCGCATACCCAAACACCGTAGTCCCACTCAAAAATACAGATGCCAATATTGCCGCAGCAGTACCAATTTTACTGGCTTTCCTATTCTTCATCATAATAAATTCCACTCTCCTTTTCATTGTATGTTTGGCCCCCAATAAGTTGTTTTTCCAGACTACAGGAACCTGTCTGTTTCTTGCGGAAAGATTCACGAGAGCGACTGCGTAGGCTTTTTTCTCCTCCGTGGCGAAACCTTCGGTGGCGGCTTGATCTGCAATGTTTTCGGAAAAGCTGGTGTAAAGCAGAAGCGTAAGCAATGTTAACGGATTATAAAAATGAAGGCAAATGGCTAACAGGCAGAGCAGCTTTACAGCTGAGTCATGGCAGCACAGGTGTGAATATTCGTGCCGCAAAATCATTTCTGACAATCGGGAATCCTCAAGGCTCTCCGGCGCGACAATGAAAGGCCTCAGGAAACCTATAGTATAAGGAGAACCAATAAGGGGAGAAATACGGTATTCTACATCCCCGATTCCAGGTAAGAAACAAGTTCTTTTCTCAGTAATCTTTTTCAGCTTTCGCGTGAGCCGGTGATACTTTATGATTTCGTAAATACTGAAGCCTGAGATTAAAAATAGCCAGCATAATCCAATCATAAGAATCCAGCCGGACATCCATAATGAGATTCCGTGATAAGAAATTGATCCTTTGTCATCAAAATTGATGTAATAAGAGATGTTTGCAAGAGCATCTGTTCTTCTCAAAACATCCATCGGCATCAGATATTTAACCACCTGAAACGGTATCAAATACCCCGCCAGACTCAGAAACACCAGGTTCCGGCCAAGCCGGTATGAAAATTTTTTCCTTTGGAGAAGCAATAGCAGGAGACAGATGATCAGTGGTACTGTTCCTGCTATGCTCATACAGATTAAAAGCATGCAAGTCCCTCACTTAAAATTTGTCAATAAAATCCAGCAAGTCCTTCTGATCCTCTTCGCTGAGACCGGAATCTTCTGCAAAGGCACAGAACAGACAGGTAAGTGAATTTTTAAAGCTCTGGAAATCAGAATCTCCAGAATCCCTGCAGCTGGTCTGGCGATTTTTTATCAGCTCCTTCATCGCATTCCGGAACAACTGGTTCTTCTTATCAAGCTTTCGTCTAAGCTGCAAACAGTGTACGAAGAGACCTAAGGTTACCAGAGGAAGGCTAAAGGATAACAGAATTGCTTTCGCCAGGTAAAAGGCAGCAGCCGGCTGATCCAAATTCGGAATTCCGTTCATCATGCAGATCAGTAGCGAGTATCCGGTGACGATCACAAAAAGAACGCCGGATAAGGTTAAAATTATTTTTTTCATTGAGTACCTCCTCATTCTACGTAGAAGCGGGAATTCAGAAATAATTTTGTTTTCTGCTCCCTTCACTATATATACGAAAACCAGAGAAAGAAATAACACGAAATCTGAAAAAATTTTTGGAAATTTTTCAGATAAGATAAATTTATGGTATACTTACAGAGAGATTGAGAAAAATTACAGGTCTGATATCATATCAGATATTGAAAAGACACTTCCTGACAGTGTGTAAAAATCAACGCTTTGTTAGGAGACTGTCAAATAATCATAGAAGGAGAACAATCATGCCAAAATTTCTGATCATCGACGGCTCCTCCATGCTGTCTACATCCTATTACGGAAATCTTCCCAAATCTATCCTTTTCGCAAAGACGGACGAGGAAAAAGAGAGACACTATTCGGAAATCCTGCACACCTCCGATGGAAAATACACAAATGCCATGTTCACCATGCTTCGCACCCTTCTGGCTGTCTATAAGAAGGTAAAGCCGGAATACGTGGCATTTACCTTTGACATGACAAGAGATACTTTCCGCCGTACCCAGCTTGGCGCCGATTTTTACAAAGCCAATCGCAAGGAGACTGCCCAGCCATTAAAAGAACAGTTTATCCAGATGGAAGAGCTTCTGAAAGCAATCGGTTGTCCGGTATTTATGAGCCAGGACTATGAGGCTGACGATTATGCGGCATCTCTTGTGGAGAAATTCCAGGGCCCGGATCTGCAGACTTATGTGCTTACCAAGGATCACGATTATTTTCAGCTGGTAAGCGAATATACCCGCATGTGGCGTGTTGTTACGAAGGATAAGCTGGAGAATTTAAAGGATGCATATGGCCTGTTTGGAAAAGAGGCTTACGAGGAACTCCCTTCTAATGTATTTGAATATACACCGGAAATTGTCTGTTCTGAGGAAGGGGTATATCCGGAACAGATTCCTGTGCTTCTGGCGATCACTGGAGATCCAGGCGATGGAATTCCAGGCTGTAAGGGCGTTTCCTCAGCAGCAGCGCCGCTTGTAGCAGAATATAAAACCCTGGACGCGATCTATGAAGCAATTGAGGACTGCGAAGACGTGGCAAAGAAAGAAAAGGAACTGAATACTTTCTGGAAAGAAAACCTTGGAATAGGCAGAAGCCCTCTGAAAGCACTGAAAACAAATAAAGAGATGGTATACTTAAGCGAACAGCTGGCAACTATGAAACGTGACATTGAGATAAAAGAAAGCCTGGAAGATATGCGGCTTCATATTAATGCAGAAGAACTGATCAGACAGTTAAAGCGCTACGAAATGAACAGTATTTTGACGGAATATGAAAAAACACTAAAATAGTCAAAATGTAAAGAAAACACTTAATTGTCAGAAAAAAGAGAAAATATCAGAAAAATACAAATGGGTGTTGGTAATGTGTGTTTATTTACACAAAATACATAAATTATTCACAAAACGCTTGCCTAAAACGGAGTAATACGCTATAATTTCCCCATACTACTTATTGATCAATTTCAATAAATTTAATTCATGGAGGGAAATGTATGAAGAAAGATTTGAAAACACTCAATAAGTCTGTTGCCATTGCAATTGCAGCGGCAATGACCGCAACTTCCGCACCGACACCACTTCTGGCGTCAGATTTTACAGATGGAGGAGATTTCGTATCTGAGTCTCCGGCAGCGGAAGCGGACATCACAGAGGAAGCTGCTGTAGAGGCAGATGGCTTCGGAGATGAAACCGCAGTGGCAGCTGTTACCGAGGAGGGCTTCGGTGACAGTGAGGCAGTTGCAGATGCAGAAGAGAGCGGAAGCACCGATGAGGTTGCTGCTTTTGATGCAGAGGCACCTGGCAAGATTGGACATGTTGCATTTGATGAGGAGGATAAGAATGTCCTTATCTGGTATGCGGACCAGAAGGCAGATGAATACCAGATCCGTGTAACAGACGGAGAGTACACTTACCGCTACAATTATAATGCAAGCGAGCCAGAGACCGGTTATCCGTCCACAGTCAACTTAAGCTATAGTCTTACAAATCTTACCATGCGGCCGTTCAAGGTTGACGCAGAAGGAAACCTTGTATACAAACCAGACGGTAAAGACGGATATATTGCAGGTCTTGAGAATGGCAAGACATACAAGGTTTCCGTTCGCGCCGTAAACCGTAACAGTGCAGATGGAACTGTTGCATATGGTGAATGGTCTGACGCTGTAGATTATACCTACGCAAAGAAGGTCGCTGAGCCGAAGAGTGTGACAATTTATGCAGCTGAAAGAAAGAATCAGATTCAGGTATCCGGCGAGAACCAGAACCTCGAGGTTTCCATTAAGGATGAAGCTGGAAATGAATATTATTCTTATGCATATGGAGCAAAGGAACCCTCCTATGTAACTGCTTCAGGTAACTGGCTCAATTTCTATGAGAATTACGGTTATCTGCTTAAAAAGAACGACACCACAGGTCTTTATGAAGTCGCTTCTGATGCAGACGGAAAATATATCGGTGCTTTCCAGAAAGGCAAGAAATATACCGTTAAAGTCCGTGCATATACAGGCTCCGGCGGCGAGAAGAAGGTAGGCGACTGGTCCAATGAGCTGGTTGTAGAAGCAGATGACAGCGGCAGTCTTGTACCAGAGAAGACCGGTAATTTCAAATACAACGATGAATATGAATATGTAAGCTGGAACCGTATCCAGAATACATATGTATCCCAGTACGAAGTTGAAGTAGATGGAAAAGTTGCCTTTACAACAGATTCCAATTATTCCTATCCAAACTTCTATTTAGGAAGAACCTACGGAGAGTTCAAATTTGAAAGAGGTAAAACCTATACCATCCGTGTCCGCGGAATTAATTACAGATATGAGAATGGTGCAAACAAGAAGCAGGAAGGTGAATGGTCTGACGCTTATACAGTAACTTATAAAGCTGTAGATACAAGCCTGAAGAAAGTCTCCGGTGTAACAGCTTCTTCTTATGTTCTCAGCTGGAATCCGGATAAGAATGCAGACAGCTATGAGATTAAGATCACAGACGAAGCTGGACGTGAGTACTTTGAGTCGCTGGCATCCGATCGGAAGAGTGGCCGTTATACCAGAGTAAGCGGCACCAGATATTCATTTGATGACTCTGATTATAACACTTATACAAGTGTAGACGGAGTTCTGGAACCTGTTATTTACCCGGCTACCGGTCAGCCTGTTTATGCATTTGAAGATGGAAAGACTTATAATCTTTCTGTTCGTGCTGTTAAGATCGGAGAGGATGGCAAGGAAGTATACGGAGACTGGTCCAATGCATTTGCATACAAAGTAACCGCTTCAGATGCAGGTACCAGTGAGAAGCCTGCAGCTGTTTCCGGTGTAACCGTAAACACAGAGGACAGTGAGCCAACCCTGCGCTGGAATGCACTTGACAATGTAAACCGCTATGAAATCCTTGTAAAAGATTCTGCCGGACGTGAATACGTGCGCTCAGCTTCTCTGAAGGATGACGGAACTGTTGATAAGACCTATTACAGCGTCGGTCGCAGTAATTTCCCAAGTGTTTCCCTGTCAAAGCTTAAAGATGAAGATGAATATCTGTATACATATACAACAGATCCTAAGGTTTCATTTGACCGTGTAAGAGATGAGAATGGCGATCCGATCAAGGCAATGGCTCCTGGAGAATCCTATACCTTCCAGGTACGTGCAGTACGCACTTATACCGTTGATACAGACGGAAAGAAAGTCACAAAGACAGTAGAGGGCGACTGGTCAGCACCGTCCGCAGCATTTACTGTAGATGCTCTTCAGCCGATCACAGATCTTCAGTATGTGAAAGCTGACGACAATTACTATTATTTCACATACAGTGCAAAGGTTGATTTAAACAGCGTATGGTATCAGATTGCAACAGGCACAGAATTTACTACTGCAACTATGGCAAGTGACTGGAGCCGCGTCTATTATGATGGCTCAGCTGGTTCTGCGAAACTGAAGATCAGCAAAAACAACGGTAATCTGGAAGCAGGAAAAACCTATTATGTTCGTGCAGTGAGCAGTGCAGACAGACCGGAAGAGGAAGAGGTTGCAAAACTGAAACCTGCAGCAGTCTCCTTCACTACAGATGCAGAAAAGGCACCTAAGAATGTGACTGGCTTAGAGATGTATAAAGAATCTGAAAACAGCTTCGAATTCCGTTTTGATGCTGTTCTGGAAGATGGCGACTCTTATGAACTCCAGTACACAGATAAGGCACAGCCTTCCGAAGAGGACTGGGTAACCGCTTCTTCCAGTGGTTACTATGATGAAGATGAAGATGAGTACTATGAGGATGATGATGCACTTACATTGAGAAAATCCTTATTAAAAGAAGGAGCAACCTATGTAAGAGTTGTCGCTTATGTAAAAGACAAGAGCGGAAACAAGAAATACGGTACTCCTTCCAATGTAGTAGCTGTCAATGTATCCAAAGCCACTTCAGCGATCAGTAACCTGAAGCTGGTTGAGAAAACACCGGATGGTTATGTATTCTCCTATGACGGAACTGTAAGAAAAGAAGAAGATGTAGAATTCTGGTATTCCGAATCACCTGAATTTGTAAATGATTACAAGGTTACAGATTGTATTTCTGGTGAGAATAATAAGGCAACACTTTACTTTGAATCACTTACACCAGGCAAGACCTATTATGTGCGTGCCCGTGTAAAAAATGATAAGGCAGCTACACTTGCACAGAAATACAGTGCATACACAAATACAGCATCATTTAACGCTGGTATGCCGAATATATCTGTAACAAATGTTATCACAGCTAAGACCGTTACCTTAAAGATGAGCGCTGAAAGCGGATCAGAAAGCTGGCTTACCGGCTATCAGATCCAGAGAAAGAATGGCAAGAAATATAAAACAATTGCCAAAACTACAGACAGCGTTTATAAGAACACCAAACTGAAAGCAGATACCACCTATACTTACAGAGTAAGACCATATTATTATGATTCCGAAACAGGCAAGACCACTTATGGAGCATGGGCTTATAATAAGGTTACTACCTGGGGCGGTGCGCTGAAACTGAAAGCAACACCTAAGAGCACAACTTCTGTAAAACTGTCCTGGACCAAGATCAAAGGTGCTAAGGGATATGAGATTTACAGATGTGAAGGATCTTCTATTGGAGATACTGTAGCAGCTGGCATGGCCAACAATTTTGCTAAGTATAAACTGATCAAGACTACAAGTGCAAAGGCTTCCAGTTATACAGACAAGAAGCTTCAGAGCGGTATGGATTATTACTATCTTGTAAGAGCATACAAGACTGTAGGAAACAGCAAGTATTACATTGATGAAGGTGTATATGCAAATCTTAGTTTCGAGATGACTACCGTTAACAGAATTTCTTATGCAAACGGTAAGATGAAGTTAAGCTGGCAGCCGGTATATGCCGGAAAGGGTTATCTGGTTGAGAAGAGAAATGAAGAGACTGGTGCATGGGAAACCTATAAGACACTGAAAGCTTCCACATCTTCCATTACATTCCCGGCAGCAGATACGGAAACAACCTATCGTGTACGTGCATACAGAGGACAGGAATACAGCAATGAAATCAGAGCAACAGTTAATCCTGTTTTAGCAACTCCTGGCAATGTAAAAGCTGTTGCAAACAAAGCAGATGGAAGTATTACTGTAACATGGAATCCGGTAGCAGGTGCTGATTACTATCGTGTATACAGAACCACCTCTTCCTGGAACAGATATAACAAAGACAGCAATTCTTACAGCTATAATTACGGTTCCAGTGCAACTGTCCCGAATTATGTTGCTGATTCCACAACAGTCAGCGGATATAAATTCGTTAGTGAACTGAAGGAAACGACTATTACAGATCGCGAGATCAAGTACACCTATAATGGTGCAACAAGCACAGAGTACAAAGGACCGAAAGCAGGAGTAAAATATTACTATTATGTAATTGCTTACAAGAATGGTAAGTCCTATGAGTACAAAGATTCTGCTGATGAAACATATACAAGTGGTGCAAGCAAATCTGCAAGTGCTATAGTTTCCACAGCAAAGATCGCGAAGCCAACCAGTCCAAAAGCGAAAGCAACAAAGGGCAAGATTACTGTCAGCTGGAAGAAAGTAACAGGAGCTACCGGATATCAGGTATACCGTTCCACTAAGAAAGGTTCCGGATACAAACTGGTAGGAACTATTACAAAAGGCTCCAAAGTGAAATATGTTGACAAGAGCTCCAAGAAAGCTGGAACCAAGTATTATTACAAAGTACGCGCCGTTGGAAACAACGAAGCAGGTGTTCCAATCTATTCTTCTTACAGCACACCAAAATATGCGAAAGCAAAATAAATAAAGTGTAATAAAATCCCCCTCCTGTTAGACAGGAGGGGGATTTTCGATTACCCAGATGTAAAAACTTATGCAACTATTTGAATGCAGATATAAGAAAAGAAGACCCGTATCACAGGCCTTCTTTAATAAGCTTACCATCTTTTAAATGCAGAATTCGCTGATTGCTGCTCCCTCTGAACTGAAGGGAGAGGTTTTTCAATTCCTGAATAAACTCTCCGTCTACCAGAACGTCGATGCAGGAAAGCATCCGGTCTGTAAAAGGAGTGTAGATCTTACCTCCGGGAACCATATCTTTGTCAAAAAGATATCCACTGTAACACCAGATGGATTTATCCGGAAAGGTACGCCTGATCTCTTCCAGAAGCTCTGCCAGAACAGGCTGATTCTCTGGCTCGAATGGCTCGCCGCCGAGTAGGGAGAAGCCCTCTATATAAGACGGAGCAAGCAGCTCCAGGAGCTTATCCTGAGTCTCCCGGGTAAATGGCTTACCGTAGTTAAAATCCCACGTAGGTGCGTTAAAACAGCCCTTACAGTGGTGCCTGCAGCCAGATACGAACAGGCTTACACGCACGCCTGTGCCGTCTGCAATATCGTATGATTTGATGTTTCCATAATTCATAATTGAGTTCCTCCAATCAGATAAAATCTCCCACAAATTGTGACGCACATCTTGCAGAAGGTCTTTTTCAAACACACTCCGGAAACACTGTAAAAGAAATCCGGACAGGGATCAAAATTGTGAAAATTAGAAAGCTGTCCGGATTTTTTTATAAAGGCAATGTAAAAAAATTATAATACAATGCCGGATTTATTATAGATGTAATACACGATCCTTAATCTCCTGGGTACGTCCCTGGTTCCAGAACTGGGTACCGATGTATCCGCAGGTTCTTCTGGCAACGCTCATCTTGTCCTGATTGCGGTTACCGCAGTTCGGGCATTCCCAGATCAGCTTGCCGTTCTCGTCTTCTTTGATCTGGATCTCTCCGTCATATCCGCAGACATCACAGAAATCACTCTTGGTATTCAGCTCTGCATACATGATGTTATCATAGATAAACTTCATAACAGAGAGAACTGCCGGAATATTCTGCTTCATATTCGGAACTTCCACGTAGCTGATGGCTCCTCCTGGAGAAAGCTTCTGGAATTCAGACTCGAATTTCAGCTTGGAGAATGCGTCGATCTCCTCAGTAACGTGAACGTGATAGCTGTTTGTAATATAATTCTTATCCGTAACTCCTGGAATGATGCCAAAACGCTTCTGGAGACATTTGGAAAACTTGTATGTGGTGGATTCCATCGGAGTGCCATATACAGAGTAGCTGATGTTCTCAGCTGCCTTCCACTGGGCACATTTGTCATTAAGGCGCTGCATAACCTTCAGCGCAAACGGACGAACCTCAGGGTCTGTATGAGGCTTTCCGTACATTCTCATGCACATCTCATGGAGACCTGCATATCCAAGTGAGATCGTAGAATAGCCGTCATAAAGAAGCTTGTCAATGGTCTCACCCTTCTTAAGCCGTGCAAGAGCACCATACTGCCACAGGATCGGGGCAACATCGGAAACTGTGCCAAGAAGACGCTCATGTCTGCAGCGGAGTGCTCTGTGGCAAAGCTCCAGGCGCTCCTCCAGAATCTCCCAGAACTTATCAAAATCGCCGTCTGAGGAGCAGGCTACATCTACAAGGTTAATGGTAACAACACCCTGGTTAAAACGACCGTAGAACTTGTAGGAACCGTCCGGGTTCTTCTGTTTCTCCTCAACGGTAAGGAAGGAACGGCATCCCATGCAGGTGTAAACATTGCCGTTTTTTAACTGGCGCATGATCTTGGCTGAGATGTAATCCGGAACCATACGCTTGGCAGTACATTTCGCTGCAAGCTCTGTGAGGTACCAATATTTGGAATCCTCGTGGATGTTATCCTCATCCAGCACATAGATCAGCTTCGGGAATGCAGGTGTGATCCACGCACCGCGCTCGTTCTTAACACCCTGCATACGCTGCTTCATAACTTCCTCGATGATCAGTGCAAGGTCATCACGGGTGCGTCCCTCCGGAACTTCATCAAGATACATGAAAATCGTTACAAATGGTGCCTGTCCGTTACAGGTCATAAGAGTGATCAGCTGGTACTGGATCGTCTGGATACCACTCTGGATCTCATCCTTCAGTCTGCGTTCCGATACCTTCTGGATGATCTCATCATCAAGAGGCTCACCGCAAGCCTTACGTTCCTCGATTACCTTGTTACGGATCTTCTGGCGGCTGATGTCTACAAAAGGAGCCAGATGGGCGAGAGAGAAGGACTGTCCGCCGTACTGATTGCTGGCTACCTGTGCGACGATCTGTGTGGTAACGTTACATGCGGTAAAGAAGCTGTGAGGCTTCTCAATCAGTGTCTGGCTGATAACCGTGCCGTTCTGGAGCATATCCTGCAGATTGATCAGGTCACAGTTATGCTCACGCTGTGCGTAGTAATCGGAATCATGGAAATGAATGATTCCCTCGTCGTGAGCCTTTACGATCTCCTCAGGAAGAAGAACACGCATGGTCAGGTCCTTGCTGACCTCGCCTGCCATGTAATCACGCTGGGTAGAGTTAATAGTAGGGTTCTTATTGGAGTTCTCCTGCTTGGCATTCTCATTAATCTGGTCAAGAAGAGCAAGGATGCTGTCGTCTGTGGTATTGGACTTGCGGGTAAGCTCTCTCTTGTAGCGATAGCGCACATACTTCTGTGCAACCTCATAACCGCGCATCTCCATAATGCCGGTCTCTACCATATCCTGAATATCTTCCACATTGACAGCGTGGGAGGATTCAAGGGCACGGGTGGCAATCATATCAGCAAGCGCTGTGATCTGGTAATGACTCAGCCTGTGAAGCTTGGAAACCTCCTCATTCGCTTTTTCAACGGCATTGATGATCTTCGCCTTATCAAAAATAACTTCCACGCCATTTCGTTTAATGACGTTTGCATTGACCTCAGTACTCATTCTTTCAAATCCCTCCATATATTGTGTTTAAATCTTTAATTACATACTAGATGTTGTGCACTATCAATATTACAGTATTCTACAGAAAAGTCAAGGTCAAAACCATTGATTTTAAAAATCTGTGAAATGTGCTGAATTTTCGTCAGCAGGACAGAAGAATCATTCGGTGATCTCCGGTATAGAGTTCCTGAAATGTGCGGAATCATCGGGGTTATTCCGTATGTGAAATTTTACCGTACACAATAAAACAGTTACTGGATGACCAGTAACATGCTTTGTATGATTTCGCGCCGCAGCTGTGAACAATGTTCACAAAAACACCTGGCGGAATACTGCCTTCTGAATAGTTATGGGGCATGAACAAAGGGCTGCCCTGGGCAACCCTTTCTCGCGTCCGCATCTTCCTCTATTATACTTGGAAAAAAATAAAAATCAACCCTTGACACCACCAGAAGTGAGTCCTCCAACCAGATTTTTTTCGATTCCGACGAACAGAATCACAACTGGAACAATTGCATAGAGGGAAGCAGCAAACAGATACTGCCACTCGATCATATTGTAACCGTTGAAAATATTGATACCAACGGTGAGAGGCTTGAAGGTATCAGTGGAGATCAGTGTCAGTGCCACTGTATATTCGTTCCAGGCGTTGATAAATACGAAAATAAGCGCTGTAACGATACCAGGTGCAGCAACAGGCAGAAGGATCCTTAAAAGGGCATGTACGCGGTTACAGCCGTCAATAGTGGCAGCCTGCTCCATCTCAGGGGAGATGCTCAGGAAAGTACCGCGGAGCAGCCAGATAGCAAATGCCTGGTTAAATGCTGCGTTGATAAAGATCAGGCCGATAATGCTGTTGGTAAGATGGAACGCCATCATAACCTTGTAGATACCGATGAGAAGTACAACCGGTGCGAACATCTGGGAGACAATAACAAATCCCAGAAAAGCAGTCTGGCCTTTGAATTTCATTCTGGACAGGGCATAAGCAGCTGGGATACCGCAGACCATAGCCAGAAGAGTGGAGCCTCCTGCGATCACAATGGAGTTCATCATGTAATTGCTCATGGGAGCCAGCTTCCATACATCTGTGAAGTTGGACCAGATGGCCTCAACAGGGAAAATAGTTCCATTCATGGAAAAGATTTCCGCGCGGCTTTTAAGAGCAGTACATACAGTTACAAAATATGGGTATAAAGTTATCAGACAGATGGCGATGATCACTACATAGAGCAATACACGCAAAACTGTGTTTCTGGTATTTTTTTTCTTAACTGAAGCATTGGTGTTTGCCATATTATTCGTCTCCTTTCTTCAGTACGGAAACCATGTACAGGCTGGCGCAGAAAAGAAGAATCAGGAAGCCGATAACAGATACGGCTGCTGCCTGTCCCTGTTTGCCGTTGTAGAAGGCCAGTTTGTACAGATAGGTAACCAGGGTGTCGGTACGGTTGGCAGGGTCACCCTTGGTGATGGTCCATATGATCGGAAAAGAGTTAAATACGTAGATAATGTTCAGGATGGTACTGATGGTAAGATTCGGACGTACCAGCGGGATGGTGATCTGGAACATTTTCTGCCAGTAGCTGGCTCCGTCTACGGCTGCTGCCTCATAGTAGCTGGCATCAATACTCTGCAGACCGGAAAGTACGGTAAAGGTTACAAATGGAATGGTAACAAAAATACCGCAGGCAATTTCCCAGGCGAAATAAGCACCGGCAGTAGGAGTCCAGTTCACAGCGTGGTCAATAATGCCAAGCTTCATCAACAGTGTATTTAAGGTACCGTAATCTGTGTCGATGATGAATTTCCAGATACTTGCCTGAACGATCAGGGTTGTGGCCCATGGGAAAACAACAACGGCACGTGCAAGCTTACGGCCTTTAAATTCATTGTTGAGGAGAATCGCAAGGATAAATCCAAGGAGTGTGGAGATGCCGACTACGGCAACGGTCCACACAAGGGTGTTTTTCAGCACCATGGCAAAAACAGGGCTGTTTGTTACCTTGCGGAAATTTTCCAATCCGGCGAAGCCTTTGATCAGACCAGCTTTGCTGACGTCGCTTAAGGCCATACGGAATACAAAGATAATAGGAACCAGGATGAAAATTGCCATGAGAAGGACACTTGGCAGGATCCATACATATGGTTCCACTTTTTTGAATTTTTTCTTCACAGGGATACCTCTCTTTTTATAAAAATAGCGTTGACGCTGCGCAGACAAGCACAGAAAACGGCGTTTGTTACGCAGAAAAACAGAACCTTCTTGTGACAAATACAAGAAGCAGCGTTTGCTTCGCAAAAAGGTGGAACCTTCTTGTGCCTGGCACAAGAAGTAGCGTTTGCTTCGCAAACTTAAAAATGGACCGGACCCGTAAGTCCGGCCCATTATCTTCCTCGTAATGGGAAAAACAGTGGATTAAGATCAGCCAGCGATTTCTGCCTGAAGGTCATCCAGTAATTCCTGAACGTCGCCGCCAAGAAGAGCATTCTGCTCTACGTTGATAACGCCCTGTTTTACATCTGCCCATTCTGCTTTCGCTGTTGGATAGAATTTACAGCTGTCTAAGATATCAATCCAGCTTGCCATATCTTCGTTAGCTGCTGCGAGAGCCTCGCCGCCGGACTTGGTTGCCGGAAGGAATCCCTCCATGTCAACCCACTCTGTATAACGGGCATCATCATAGAAATAATCAAAGAATGTGGAGATAGCAGCTTTCTCATCATCTGAGTAGTCGTTATCGAAGCACATGAAGCGGTCCATAACACCTGCAGATACAGACTCGCCTGTATTGGAAGGAATGGAAGCAACGCCGTAGTTTACTTCATTTCCGCCTGTAGCAATGTAGGTAGGTAAGCTGTTCGGTGCGATGAGCATAGCAACCTTACCTGCGCCGAACATATCCTGCAGATCGTAACGGGTATCGTTAGCAGGATCGGTGTTTGTGTAACCGGAATTTACAAGATCGATTGCGTACTGGATTGCTTCAACGTTCTGCTCACTGTTCAGTGTCCAGTTACCTTCATCGTCAACAAATCCGCCGCCGTTGTTCCAGGTGTAGTATGCGAATGCTGCCTGACCTTCGTCAGTAGTCATATCGATACCCCATGGATAAATGCTGTCATCATAAGCTTTAAGGGCTTCACAAGCAGCTTTCAGCTCATCCCATGTAGTAGGAACTTCTACGCCTGCTGCATCAAGGATGTCTTTGTTATAGTACATAGCACGTGCAGATGCAAGATCCGGGATAGCCCATACAGTTCCGTCTACTTCAGACTGTGCAAGGAATGCATCGTACATCTTGCTGTAGGTCTCTTCAGAAACAACGTCCTGGATCGGAAGAAGGAGATCATCTGCCTGATAATCTGCGAATACGTCGATATTCAGGACATCAGGAGCTTCGCCATTGGCGATACGGGTATTTACTACGGTGTAGATATCGTTCCAGGAAACAACCTCTACGTTCAGGTTAATGTCCGGGTTTGCTTCATTAAATTCTGTCACGAAGTTCGCCCACCAGTCAGCAGTCTGCTGGCCATACTGTGCAGCAATGACGTTTATGTCTACTTTGTCTGCGGCGGATGCGGTGACCGGAGCCATGGAGAGAGCCATTGATAAAGCTGCGCCTGTTGCTAAAACCTGTTTCATTTTCATAAGTATTACCTCCCTTTAGATACGAGTTGAGGCATTCCATAGATACATCCTTGTACCAAATGGAGTGCCTCTCTGTAGAAAATAGCATACAACAAAAATAGTCAGATGTCAACAGGAATTGGTGAAAAAAACAATGAAAAATATCAAAAACAAAGAAAAACACAACGAAATACACAAAAGAAAAAACAAAAAACCACAAAAGCCATGGAAAAAATGTAGAGAGTAGAATAAAATAACAGATAATTTATAAAAAATTATACAAAAAACGAGAAGTATGGTACGAAATCATACAAATCAGGATTTCTTTGCTCACGAAGAAATTACGATAACCAGGATTTGGTTAAAATGTGGTTTGACATTTCAGGGGCGGATATTATACAATCATATTTAATCGAAAAAAATTCAGGAAAGGAGTATGCGGCAGTCAAAAAGAACTGAGAGGGTAAGCCCTGATGGCATGCACTGCTGCAGAATATAAAATGGAAGAATTATACGCTGCAATTGAGAAAAAAATCAAAGCTTCCGGTTATCCGCGTGAGATTTCCGGTGCAGATGTGTATGATGATATCTGCGACCAGATCGAGGGAAAAGAGAACGGAAGCTATATTCTTCTGTCCAAGTTTGAGGATGATGTAATCTTTGAGTATCATATCACGGTAATGGATGATGATTTTAATCTCGGGGTTCTTACCATGCGTACGCCTGAGGGAGTATTTGAGACCGATTTTGATGAATAAAAGAACTATTCAGACACGCTCTGGCAGAAGAGTTTGCCATACGAAATATCCTGTAAGGTAAGAAATCAGGAAGAGTCTGGATTAAGAAATACCAAAATACAATATTAAGAAATACATAGAAAGCGTGCATAAAATGAAAGTATTGGAAATTATTTTGCCCGTACTGGTGATGATCCTTCTGGGCATGGCCTGCAAGCGGCTGAAACTGCTGGATCAGAATGGAATTAACAATATGAAGCTTCTGGTGACCCAGATCATGCTTCCTGTGGCAATTTTCCATGCCCTTGCTACGGCAGAATATAATAAAGAAACCGGAATTCTGGTTGGAATCATGTTTGTAATGCTGGTTGTTTCCTTTAGCATCGGTTTTTTACTCCGTCCGCTTATGCCGGCAGAGTGTTACCGGAAATATCTGCCCTTTATGGTCAGTGTATACGAAGGCGGTTCCATGGCCTATCCTTTATATACCAGCCTTTGCGGAGCGGAGAACCTTTCCCAGATCGCAGTGCTGGATATTGCAGGCCTTTTGTTTGGCTTCAGCGTCTATATGGGAATGCTCGGACAGGTGGAAAACGGGGAAAAGATCGATCCGGGAAAACTGTTTTCCAGTGCAATACGTACACCGGCGTTTATTGCAAGTGTGCTGGGAATCATTGCCGGACTTACCGGTGTGGTGCAGAAGCTTCTTGCCGGACCGTTTGCAGGTACCTATACAAGTGTGGAGAACATTCTCACCACTTCCATAACCTCAGTTATTCTGCTGGTGGTAGGATTCAGCATTGAATTTGATAAGAAACTTCTTTCCCCATGTATCAGGACCATTGTACTTCGTATTCTTCTTCAGGCAGTCATGATCGGGGGAGTGCTGCTGGCAATACATTACATAGTGGGAGATCATCTGCTTTTGAACCTTGCAGTGATCAGCTACATGTCCGCTCCAGCCACATTCAGTATGCAGACCTTCCTGAAGAGTGAGGATGGAAGCGCTTATGTTTCCACCACCAATTCTCTGTATTGCCTGGTATCCATACTGGTGTATGTGGTCATGGCATTTGTAGTTTATTGATGCAGAAAAAGAAAGCTTCAGACAGTATCATTTCTGATATTGTTCTGCAGCTTTCTTTTTTTGTTGGATTCGGGGAAAATATACCGCAAAGTGGGGCGTGCAGATTGCGGGAATGATTTTTCAGATACGCTCCAGAGTGTGTCTGCATGAAACCTCTCTGCTTTGCTTATGGATGAGAAACGGCTGTTTTCTGTATGCGCAGCATAATTTTAGCAGTAAAAACACCATTCTCATAAGTGAAGCTGCTGTCTCCTCCATTCTTTTCTGCAATGTGGCGGACAGACTGGATTCCCACTCCGTTTCCGGTACGCTTGGATGACTGGAAAATATGATTTTTCTCCTGTATTTTCCCTTCAAAGGTATTTTCCACCTGGATCAGGAGAAGGTGCTTATGATGAAGGTAAACCTCTGCATGGATGCTCCTGTTGGAAGACTTTGCTTTCAGGCTGGCTTCCAGAGCATTTTCCAGAAGGTTGGAGAGAACCAGGCACATATCAATCTGGTCTATGGAAATGTGGGCTGGCAGATCTGCCTTTGCCTGGAAAGGAATGTTCTCCCGTTTTGCCAGAGCGGCATAATGGCTGATTACGCTGTCAGCCGCCTGGTTTTCACAAAAATGCAGGTTGTAGTCTGGGATTTTACTGTTTGCATTGGAAAGATATTCTTTTATTTTTTCCAGATCTCCCTTTTCAGCCAGGGAAGAAAGCTGCAAAAAGTGATGGCGGATATCATGTCGTGCCTGTCTTGCCTCCTCTATGGCAGAGCAAAGGTTCTCATATCGTGCCTGCTGAAGGGAGAGAAAATGGTTTTCCTGCTGAAGCCTTGCATTTTTATTCAGGCTGTTGGCCATCATAAGAAACATTGTGTAAAACAGCATGAGAATTATAAGAAGCACCAGGCTGATCACAATGTAGCCCTGCAAAATACGTCCGGTATACAGAGTTCCCTCATATTTGGGAATCATAAACAGGTTCAGACCTATAAAAATCAGTGGCAGTATCCAGAAAACATACCAGGTCTGGGCTAAATTTTCGTCATCAATCATAGTGCGGGCTGCATGGGAGGCCGGGTACCAGGCGGCAGCAACGAACAGAAGACATATTACATTGTAAAAAATACCGGCACTGGTGTGAAACCAGATTTCTGTTTCTGGAAGTCCAAGTCTTTCTGCCACAATGGCATTTACTGCTCTGGAAAGGCTGTTTACACAGGCAAAGACCGCACATACTGCCAGAAAAATGCTGCCGGATTTCCAGATAGAGATAGTCAGGCTTTTGTGATAGATCAGCATCAGTACCAGCAGAGTGGGAAAAAGCACTGAGCTGGTAGGGATGTTAAGAAAGTAACAAAATCCTCCTTCCAGGAGACAGATTCCTGCCAGAAGAGGTGCAAGCCATGCAGCCAGTCTGCCGGGCGGTTGTTTCAGATATGTCTGTACCGGCAGATAGGCAAGGAACAGACCAGAAATCATTACCGTAAGCTCCAGAACAGGTCTTAATATAGTATTCATATTCAATGTCCCCTTTGAAACAGAAAATCCATAAAAGTCTGTCTTGCATTTTTAACCAGCTTCCGGCTGACGGAAATCCGGGTTTCATCGTCCAGGATAAACAGGGCTCCATCAAAATCAACAGCATGCTCCAGATTGATCACAACGCCTCTGCTGCAAAGATAAAATCTTGGATCCATTTTCAGGGATGCAGTAAAGGCTTCGAAGGACTGGCGGGTGATCAGCTCTTTGCCGCCGGTAGTGTGAATATGGATCATATGGGAAAAATGTTCTGCGTATATAATATGTCGAAACGGAACCTGTACATTGCTTCCATTTACTTTTATATCTATGTATTTTCCGGAATCCGGGATCCGGGACAGAACCTCATCGATCAGGTCTGAAATTTCATTTTCGGGATATGGCTTCACAAGGTAGTGCATGGCACGGACCTTGAACCCATCCAGAGCATGATCCGTAGAAGTGGTAGTAAAAATTAAAAGTGCATCCGAGTCAAATGTCCGAAGCTCTCTGGCAGTCTCGATCCCATTTGCACCACTCATGTAGATGTCCAGAAAAACGACGGTGAAAGGACGTTCCTTTGCCGCAATAAGAAAATCTTCTCCATTTTCAAATTCAAATAAATTTACGTGAATCCCACGTCTGGAAAGCTGTTTCGTCAGTACGTCTGCGAGCTTGTCACGCTCTTCTTTAATGTCATCAACAATTGCAATTCTCATAATGGTTTCCTTTATTTTGTGATAGGTTTATTATAATACCATTCGCGCCATTTTCCAACACTTCGTGACAGAATTATTGAAATATGATGTGGTTTAATTATAATAAACCTATGACTATTAAATCTGGTACCATTTAATTTCGTTTGCATCCATATGAAGCGGGAAGCTGCTGCCATCTCCTTTATAGACGACTGTATCCTGTGACTCGTAAGTATTGTTTACGACACAGTACTTGCCATTCTTTACATAAGCGTGGACCTCTACATTATAATTGGTGGAATACCATCGGTTCAGTTCGTCCTCGGCAGATGCAGACCAGAGAACCGCACGGTAGAGCACACGGCTGTTTCTGAAGCTGTATGGAAGTCCGCTGATGTAAACACCGCGGCCTTTTCCAAAGGTTTTTACTGCCATCTGTACCTCATGGTCATTCTGGATCAGGATCCGGGTTTCCGGAAGCGCAAAAATATTCTTTTTGCCCTCACCGAAGTCCACATCACCTTCTGCATCAGCCAGAATAAAGTGGTCTCTGTGTTCCTCCCAGTTGTATTTATCGGTATTTAAATTGAAGCCTCTTTCTTCTTCCACACCCAGTACATCATCCAGCTGGAAGAATTTTCCCTGCCACTGATGGGCTGCAGGCTCGCCAACTCCGATGAAACCGCCGCCATTGTAAACGAACTCCTTTACAGCAGTAATAATGGTTTCATTTACCCAGTACTCGCCGCCGCTTTGCGCAGTATCCGCATCCCCTACATTGATCACAACATCAAATTTTTTCAGCAGATCCTTATCTGCCAGAATATCATCAAAACTGATAAAGGATACATCAAAGGGTGCACCGCTTAATGCCTCAATAATGCCAAAGTAAGAGTAATTCTGTTTGTAATAGATTGCGTGATGTACCATATGATTGCCCCAGGAACGCATGCGCCCCCAGCAGTTTAACACAGCAACACGTTTCACGCAGTAAGGAGTCACACCCTGGATATTATCATAAAGGGTGCGGAATTCCTGGCAGACCTCTTTAATGTACTGGACAAAATCCGGGAACTGAAGAGCCAGCTTCAGATATCCGCCATAACCAATTCTCTGGATGGGGCTTCTGAGAATGGCACGCCTTGCAGTTACCCAGTTTACCTTCGCCTCTTTCACCGGGTCTCCACCTTCGTGGAAGGTGTCCGGGAAAAAGTATGGAAGAAATCGTCCTTCCGTGTATTTTACATTTTTAATATCGCTGAACAGACGCAGGGTTGCACCATTTCCTACACTTCCAACCACAGCATCAAGACCGATGGAAGCAAACTCATCCATAAATGGCTCCATGCCGATCCAGTGGTCACCCATGAACATCATGGCTTCTTTGCCATATTCATGGACAATGTCTACCATTTCCTTTGCAAGCTTCGCGACCTCGCGGCGCTGGAATGCCTGGAAGTCCTTGAATTCCTTAGATGGAATGCGATAGGTATTGTTCATGTAGCCCTGGTCGATAATGTATTCCGGGCGGAAGGGATAGCCAACCTCTTTTTCGAACTGCTTCAGCACATATGGACTGACAGATGCGGAATAACCGAACCAGTCCACATATTTCTCCCTTGCCAGCTCATCAAAGATCAGGGTGAACTGATGGAAAAAGGTGGTGAAGCGTACCACATCCACATACTGGTGGGTATCAAGGAATCTGCGGAGGCGCTCCAGAGAATGAGCTCTTGTTTTTGGCTGGCGCACATCAAAGGTGATCTGCGGCTCTACATCTTTCCAGTCGTTTACCACTGCATTGTACATATGTACCGGATCCCACATAATATAAGCCAGGAAGCTGACGGTATACTCATGGAACGGTTTTACAGGTGTAATTACCACATTTCCGCTCGTTTCATCATAATGCCACTGACTTGCCGGAACCACTGCTCCTGTGGTACGGTCGATTACTTCCCACCACTTTGTGATATCATCGCGTGTGTTCACCTTCAGCATATCCGGGTACAGGTGGTCCATAAGGTGGATTTCCAGTTTGTCTGATGTTGCGGTGTGGAAAGAACTCATAATGTACATTTGCTGGATCTCATCCGGATTAGCCTTTGCCCAGGCATTGTCCTTTCGGGTGGTGTAGTAGGTAGCGTAGATTTTCGCACCAGTGTCCTTCAGCTCCTGTGGGAATTCGGTTCCATCACAGTCACGGATGGCATCTGCGCCCCACTCATTCATAATATCCAGTGTTTCCTTTACCACATCCAGGTTGGTAGGAATAGTAACTCTGCCTTTTTTCTGTTCCATTTTGCGACCTCGCTTTTCTTTTTTTTATTTACAAGGGTTGTTAACATTGTTTGATAGTTGTTTTTTTCTGTAATATAAGAATACGTTTTTGACAGCTGTTTTTCAACAGAGTTGTTGCTAAGGTTTTTAGAAATATTGCTGTATTTTCCGTTCTATGGTACTCTAAGTGTGCGAGTGTTTATTCCCTGTTGTTTGAAAACGCTGTATTCGGAATATCGGGAGCTGACAGCGCAGACAACAAACTATAGTTTATGATACATAAGGAGAATCTATGAGTACACGTTCCTTTTCTTTTTCCAATGATAATCCACTTTCTACAGAAGCAGTTCTGGTGAATGCCTCATCCTCCAGATACGAAGAGGACTGGCCCAGCATTCCCCATACCCACGCTTTTACGGAGCTTTTTTATGTTTCCAGAGGAAGCGGCGAATTTCTTATAGAAAATCAGCGGTTTTCCATTGCCAGGGACGATCTGGTCATTATCAATCCACATATCCTGCACACGGAAACTTCTCAGAGCGCTGCGCCCCTTTCTTATTATACTGTAGGAGTGGATGGAATTAGTTTTTCTTTCCGGGATCAGAAGGAATTCCAGATTTTCAACTGCCGGAAGATTAATACAGATCTTTTGTTTTATTTCCACTCCCTTTTTCAGGAATTAGATGAGAAAAAAGAGGGTTATGAAGAGATTTGCAGACATACGCTCTCCATTCTTATTGCCCAGCTTCGCAGGATAACAGATTCCGGCTTCCAGCTGGTGCCTTCTTTTCATCCAAGTAAGGAGTGTGCACAGGTCAAGCGCTATCTGGATTCTAACTATGGGGAAGATATCAATCTGGATCAGCTGGCGGCATTAAGTCATCTGAACAAATATTATCTAAGCCACGAGTTTACACGATATTATGGGATTTCTCCCATTAATTATCTGAACCGGCGCAGGATTGAGGTTTGCAAAAATCTTCTGGAAAATACAGATCATGATATTTCTGACATTGCCCATCTTGCAGGCTTTTCTTCCCAGAGCTATCTGGCGCAGAGTTTTCGGAAATCTTGCGGTATGACTGCTATGGAGTACAGACGAAGCAGGCGTGAATAAACAGAGATATTATTTCCGGAGGATTTTTTGAGGAAACGTTACCAGTGACCAGTCACATTTTGGTTAAAATGCCAAAAAATAGTTGAAGACACAGGTGAAAAATTGTATAATTGACTATAGTAAAAAGTGAAATCGTATTAAAATCATATACAGGAGGAAACTATTATGAAAGAAGCGAATGACAAAAAAGAGAGCATGAAGCCTGTGAGCCAGGCAGTTGTTGAGTTGGATGATGAAGCATTGGATCAGGTCAGCGGAGGCCTGAAGAGGCTGGACAGCGATTGGAAGCCGGAAATAACAGAGGTTTGCAAGTTATGCGGCTCCACCAGAAACGTCCGTGGTGGTTTATGCCTGGCATGCAAAAACAAATGTTAACAGCAAAAGAAAGGATAAATTTAAAACGGTATTATGCTTTCACGAGAAAAAACAAAGACAGACGATCAAAGGCAGGATGTAAATGATTATCCGGTGAAAGAACAATATGTTTTAAGCAGATTATTGCCCGAGTATGTATCCTTATACCGGATAGAGCTTAATTCCGGCAAATATGAAATACTGAGACTGGATGCGAATACCAATGCCAGGCAGCTGGCGGAGAAAGATCCCCATCCGGCTGAAAATTTTGATGAATATGCGAGAAGATATGCAGACAATTTTATTCTGGATGAAGAGAAAGAAGAGTTTATAGACTGGCATCTTTGCGCAAATATGAAAAGAAGGCTTTTACATGAAGAGAAGCTTACTTACCATTACCACAGTGTTTCAAAGGAAGGAAAAGATAGCTATTATGAAGCCTATGTAGTGAAGGGAAAGACAGAGGATGAGACCTTTGATGTTTTTCTTGGATATCGCAATATAGACAGTATCCTTTACAAAGAGAAGGAAATCCAGGAGAAACTGCGAAAAACTCTGGATGAGGCCAGATTGGGAAATGAGATCATTTCCTCCATTGCCAGAACATACCAGTATATTTCCAGAATTGATATCCAGGCAGATTATTTTGAGGAAATTTCCAACAGGGATGTGGAGCATCTGAAATATATTCATTCAGGTACTCTGTCTGAAAACAACAGAAGAGTTTGCCGTGAACAGGTGGCAGAAGAGTATCAGGATGCTTTTGAAAAATTTACAGATATCTCTACACTACCGGAACGAATGAAAGACGAAGAATCCGTCGTTTTGGAATACCGGATGAAGGATGGAAGCTGGCATAGTCTGCGCTTTATTGAAAAGAAAAGGGATGAAAACGGCCGCCTGACCCATGTTCTTTGTGCAATCCGAAGTATCAGTGATGCGAAGAGAAGGGAGCAGACTCTTATATACCAGGCTGCTGAAGCGAAGAAGGATGCGGCGGTTAAAACCAGATTTCTGTCTAATATGAGCCATGATATCCGAACTCCCATGAATGGGATCATAGGTATGATCGAATTGGCAAACCGTTATCCCAATGACCCTGAAATGCAGCAGAAGTGCAGGGATAAGATCATGGAATCCTCCAGATATCTGGTTTCTCTTGTAAATGATATACTGGATATGAATAAACTGGAGTCGGGAGATATTGTTGACCAGGAGCTTACTTTTGATCTGACAGAAATTCTGAGCAGGACCAACACAGAAAAGCAGCTTCAGGCAGCTGAGAAAAATATAGAATACATCGTGGATTGGGAAAGGTCAGAGCTAAGTCATATATTATTAACCGGAAATCCTGTTTATCTGGAACGGCTTCTGAATGCGATTTCTGATAATGCGGTGAAATTTACAGAACCAGGCGGAAAAATCCATGTATGGTGTAAAGAGAAGTATGCAGATGAAAAACGGGTAGTGTATGAATTTGGCTGTGCAGATAATGGTCCTGGTATGAGCCAGGAGTTTGTGGCACATGCGTTTGACCTTTTTACCCAGGAGAAGGAAACCAGCCGGTCGAAATATGAAGGCACCGGACTGGGACTTTCCATTGCAAAGAAGCTGACAGACAGAATGGGCGGCACAATCCGGATCGAAAGTAAAGAGGGAACCGGCACAACTGTGGTCATGACAATTCCGTTCAAAATCGGAGAAGCAGAAAAAGCCCGGAAGCTGGAGGATTTTGTAAAGGATCCGAATACGATTTCCCTTGAAGGTCTGCGTGCACTGGTAGTTGAGGATAATGAACTGAACATGGAAATCGCCAGCTTTATGCTGGAAGATAATGGAATAATTGTGGATTGCGCCAAAGACGGACTGGAGGCAATTGGGAAATTTGAAAAGTCCGAGCCAGGCTATTATGACGTGATTTTAATGGATATCATGATGCCAAACTTAAACGGCTGGGATACTACCCGGAGAATTCGTTCCATGAAAAGATCAGATGCAGAGCGTGTACCGGTTATTGCCATGAGTGCCAATGCATTTGCAGAAGACATTATAAACAGCCGGATATCTGGCATGGATGAGCATCTTACCAAACCCCTTGAACCGGCGAGGCTTGTAAATGTACTTAAGGATTGTATCTGGAGGAGAAAACATAAGCTGTAAACGGGCTGTTGATCAGTGGAGGAAGGATGCGTGCAATGAGCAACAGCCGCATTCTTGATCGTTGCAAAATCAAAAAAGAAGCTTGATATTGACAAATATATGAGTTAAAATCAGAAGACATAATTCGTTTATGTTTTATTGGTTTATGTCAAAAAATTTGTCAGGAGAAAACAGATATGAGTAGTAAATCTAATACACAGGCAATGGAAACGGAAAAAATCCCACGTCTTTTGGCGCAGCTTGCAATTCCTGCTGTTGTGGCACAGATCATTAACCTTTTGTACAACATTGTAGACCGTATTTATATTGGACATATTCCCGGTGTTGGTGCGGCAGCATTAACCGGCGTGGGGTTATTTACGCCAATTCTTATGCTGATCAATGCCTTTGCCATGCTCGCAGGTTCAGGAGGTGCTCCCCGAGCCGCAATTTCCATGGGGAAAAAGGACAATGCGACAGCGGAAAAGATTCTTGGAAACTGTTTCTCGCTTCTTATTCTTATGGCTGTGGCTCTTACGGTGATTTTTTTCGCTTTTGCTCCACAGCTTCTGACAATATTTGGTGCCAGTGATAAGACCCTTCCTTATGGAGTGTCATACGCAAGAATCTATATACTGGGAAGCATTTTTGTCCTGATCGTAATGGGAATGAATCCCTTTATCACCACACAGGGATTTGCAAAGATTAGTATGATGACCACTGTGATCGGTGCGGTGATCAACATTATTCTGGATCCTGTTTTTATTTTTGTATTTGACCTGGGCGTAAGCGGTGCTGCAATTGCTACTGTTTTGAGCCAGGCTGTTGGTGCCATCTGGATTCTTCGTTTCCTGTCAGGAAAAAAGACCATTCTCCATCTCAGGAAAGAGAATTTCAAATTACAAAAAAATATTATCTTACCATGCCTGGGGCTTGGAATATCCACTTTTGTCATGTTGTCTACAGAAAGTATTCTGTCCATCAGTTTCACCTCCAGCCTTTCAAGATATGGCGGAGATCTTGCGGTTGGAGCCATGACTATTATCACAAGTGTCAGCCAGCTTGCAACTTTGCCGCTGCAGGGAATATGCCAAGGCGGACAGCCGATCATGAGTTATAATTTCGGTGCCGGCAATAAAGAGCGTGTTAAAAAAGCATTTTTTACGCAGTTTACAGTCTGCACAGTTTTTACCGGCTGCTTCTGGCTGATCATGCTTCTGTTTCCCAGGCTCTTTGCAGGTATTTTCTCCAATGATACGGATCTGATCACCTATACCGCATGGGCACTGAGAATCTATATGGCTGGTATTTTTTCACTGGGATTCCAGGTTTCCTGTCAGCAGAGCTTTATGGCACTGGGACAGGCGAAGGTCAGTCTGCTGCTTGCCTGCTTAAGAAAACTGATCCTGTTGATTCCGCTGATCTTTATTCTGCCGCTTTTCATTCAGAATAAGGTATTTGCCGTTTTTCTGGCTGAACCAATCAGCGATATACTGGCAGCAATCATTACAACTTCAACTTTCTTCAGGCGATTTGATAAAATACTGGATAGAAGATAAGAATAAAAGCCATTTGGTTGGATATGTTTCTGACTGAATGGCTTATTTTTTTGCTATGGCAACCGAATTCAGGCTGAATATGGCGGAAACACATCTTTATACAATCTTAATACAGAATCAGATACTCTTATACCATCTTTAAAGGCAATTATATATAATGGGTGCAACAAAAAAGTAATCATTCGTAAGGAGTTTTGATCATTTATGCCGGAAAAATCATATAAGAAAAAACATCTGACATCTTTTCAGCTAATAATTCTGGGATTTGCAGGAGTGATCCTTTTGGGAAGCATTCTTTTAATGCTTCCATTTTCATCTGTAGATAGAATACCAACTCCGTTTCATGAGGCTCTTTTTACAGCCACTTCGGCGGTATGTGTAACCGGGCTTGTAGTAAAGGATACCGGAAGCTACTGGTCTCTGGCAGGACAGACGATTATTCTTATACTCATACAAATAGGCGGTCTGGGAGTGGTAACGGTGGCTGCATCTGTTTCCCTTCTTTCCGGTAAAAAAATATCCCTTATGCAGAGAAGTACCATGCAGGATGCGATTTCCGCGCCTAAGGTTGGCGGAATCGTCAGATTGACAAGGTTTATTTTAAAGGGGACATTTTTGATTGAAGCTGCAGGGGCAGTGTTACTGCTGCCGGTTTTTTTATGGGATTACAAAGGAAAGGGAATTTGGCTGTCAGTCTTTCATTCTATTTCCGCTTTTTGTAATGCAGGCTTTGATATTCTGGGAACATCTGCAAATCCTTTTCCTTCCCTGACAGGGTATTCTGCAAATGTTCTTATAAATGTAGTGATTATGCTTCTGATCATCATAGGGGGAATCGGTTTTCTCACCTGGGACGATATTTATACCAACAAAATGAAGTTTAAACGTTATCGCATGCAAAGCAAGATTATCCTTGTGACTACTGTATGCTTGATTTTAATTCCGATTATTTTTTTCTTCACCTGTGATTTAAAAAATCTATCCGCAGGGAATCGCTTATTAGCTGCGGCGTTCCAATCGGTAACTACAAGAACTGCCGGATTTAACACGATTGATATTTCAAAGATGAGTGAAGCCTCAAAAGCTGTTATGATATTGTTAATGCTGATTGGCGGTTCACCTGGTTCTACAGCTGGTGGAATGAAAACCACAACGTTTACAGTTCTTTTGTTAAATGCAATTGCCACATTCCGAAGCCAGGAAAATGCAGGGGCTTTTGGCAGGAGGCTGGAATACCATGTGATAAAAAATGCGGCGACAATAGCCATGCTTTATTTTACGTTATTTTTTTGCGGCGGACTTGCAATCAGTATATATGAAGAACTTCCTCTTTTAGACTGCCTGTATGAAGCTGCTTCAGCTGTGGGAACAGTAGGACTCACGTTGGGAATTACACCGAAGCTTCATATGTTTTCGCAAATTGTGCTGATTATACTGATGTATTTGGGGCGTGTAGGTGGTCTGACTCTGATTTATGCGGTGCTTTCAGGAAGAAACAGGGGAAATGCAAAACTGCCTCTGGAGAAAATAACAGTTGGATAAGAAGGAGAAAATATAATTATGAAAAATGTATTGCTTATTGGACTTGGAAGATTTGGAAGACATATTGCTAAGCAGCTGAATCAGCTGGGACATGAAATTATGGCAGTTGACTGGAATGAGGAGAGAGTAGATAAAGCATTACCATTTGTGACCAATGCGCAGATTGGTGACAGTACCAATGCTGAATTTTTACGTTCCCTTGGAATAGGAAATTACGATATCTGTTTTGTAACCATTGGAGGAAGCTTTCAGAATTCTCTTGAAACAACTTCCCTTCTGAAAGAACTGGGAGCGAAACTGGTGATATCCAGGGCTGAGCGTGATGTTCAGGAAAAATTCCTTTTGCGCAATGGTGCGGATAAAGTGGTTTACCCGGAAAAGCAGGTTGCAAAGTGGGCCTCGATCCGTTACACAGATGATCACATCCTCGACTATATGGAGGTGGATGCATCCCATGCGATTTTTGAAGTGGAAGTGCCGGAAGAATGGGTTGGAAAAACAGTAGGAGAACTGGATATCAGAAAACGCTACAATATTAATATTCTGGCAGTAAAAAATGAAGGAGAATTTGGTATTGCAATTTCACCGGATACGTATTTTGAAGAGAATCATAAATTACTGGTGTTAGGAGAATACAGAGCCCTTCAGAAATGTTTCAGAATATAGTCATTTGTTATGGAGAGGCTGCTATAGAGGTGAAGACAATGGCAGAAGGAATATTGGCAGTTACTGTATTTTGTATGTTTGGACTTGGATTTTATATTGCAAATAAAGCAGATCAGTTTTGGGGCGAAATTCAGGAAAATATGGAAGAAAAACAGCAGTCATCGAAGACATTGTTTTTGAATACTCTTTCAGATGAAGAATTGTTAAGAGAGATTCATGAGTGTAAAATTGAATATAAGGAAGCTGAAATTATAATTTTTGATGGACAGTCCGGGTATGAAAAAAAGAATTTTGACCATAATACAGTCGCATGATATAATTGCAAAAAAGGCAGAAAAAGGGGACTGGCAGGATGAGTCTGGGAATTGAAGAGGATAATAAAAAAACAGATGAACATATCCTTGTTTGTCTGTCAGCAGCACCCTCCAATAAGAAAATAATAGATACAGCGGCAAAAATGGCGAATGCGTTGCAGGCACGTTTTACAGCCTTGTACGTTCGCACTGGCACAAAATCAGAAGACTTAGATAAAGAAAAACTGGAAGAACATATTCGGTATGCAGAAAATCTGGGAGCAGAAATCGTAATGACTCATGGGGAAAACATACCGGTACAGATCGCAGAGTATGCCAGACTATCAAATGTTACTAAAATTGTGATTGGACAAAGTAATGCCCGACGAAATCATTTTTTCAGTAAAGTGACTCTGACAGAAAAACTGATTGAAATTGTACCAGATATTGATATCCATATTATTCCGGATACGGTCAAAACAGGAAACTACCAGAAACGGTCATTTACATGGTATATGGAAAAACCGTCTGCAAAGGATTATTTTCTGACAGTTTTTATATTTGCAGTATGTACTTTGATTGGTCTGCTGTTTCAGAAGCTGGATTTCACGGACACGAATATTGTAACCATATACATTCTGGGGGTTTTGCTTACTTCCATTGTGACAGATGGTTATCTATGCAGTGTAGCCGGTTCTTTCTTAAGTGTCTTTTTATTTTGCTTTTTTCTGACAGAACCAAGGATGTCTTTTCAGACCTATGCAGTGGGTTATCCGGTGACCTTTCTCATAATGCTAATTTCATCCGTACTTACAGGGGCACTTGCGGCAAAGCTGAAAACACATGCAAAGCTTTCTGCACAGCTTGCTTTTCGTACACAGATTTTGTTTGATACAGACCGTTTGCTGCAGAAAGCAAAAGGAGAGATAGAGATTCTTGATGTTACCTGTACACAGCTCCTTCGCCTGCTGAATCGTAATATTACAGCATATGTAGTAGAAAATGGAGCATTATCAGAAGGGAAGCTTTTCTCTGGAGAGGAAAAAGAGGACGCGGAAGATTTTTTAACACCTGAAGAACTGAAGATAGCCAGATGGGCCTATGAAAACAGACAGCGTGCCGGTGCATCCACACATCATTTTCCACAGGCCAAATGCTTATATCTGGCAATCCGGAGCGGGAACAATGTTTATGGAGTAATAGGAATACCGCTGCAGAAAGAAACACTGGACTCTTTTGAATACAGTATCCTGCTGTCCGTGATAAATGAATGTGCACTTGCAATGGAAAACGCACAAAATGCCATGGAAAAAGAGAAAAATGCAGTGATAGCAAAAAACGAACAGTTGCGGGCAGATCTTCTTCGGGCAATTTCCCATGATCTTCGAACTCCCCTTTGCTCCATTTCAGGCAATGCAGACATGCTTCTTAGCAACAGTGAACGGCTGGATGAAGCTACAAAGCATCAGATCTATACGGACATTTATGATGATTCTGAATGGCTGATCGGAGTTGTGGAGAATCTGCTTTCCATTACCAGGCTAAATGATGGAAGACTGAAATTCAAATTTACAGATCAGCTGCTTGATGAGGTGATCGCAGAGGCTCTGCGGCATATCAGCCGGAAGCATGACGATTATAAAATCGTAACTGACTGTGAAGAACTTGTTCTTGCACGTATGGATGTCCGCCTTATTATACAGGTTCTGGTAAATTTAATTGACAATGCCATAAAATATACGCCGCCAGGTACTGTAATCAGCATCCGGGGAACTAAAACAGATGGAAAAGCGCAGATAAGCGTGGAGGATAATGGACCTGGGATTCCGGAAGAAATGAAGCCGCATATTTTCCAGATGTTTTATACCGGCAAAACAACAGTTGCGGATAGTCACCGAAGTCTGGGACTGGGGCTGGCGCTTTGTCACTCTATTATAGAATCCCATGACGGAACCCTGATTCTGACGGACCATGATCCCCATGGATGTAATTTTACTTTTACTTTACCTTTAAGTGAGGTGACATTGAATGAATAAAACATTAATTCTGGTGGTTGAGGATGACAGACCTATAAGAAATCTGATCATTACGACGCTAAAAACACATGACTATAAATATCTGGCAGCAGAGAATGGTTCTTCGGCCATTCTGGAAGCTTCCTCTCATCATCCGGATATTGTTCTTCTTGATCTCGGGCTTCCAGATATGGAAGGGGTAGAGGTAATAAAGAAAATCCGTACCTGGTCGAACATGCCGATTATTGTGATCAGTGCCAGAAGTGAGGATACAGATAAAATTGAAGCACTGGACGCTGGTGCAGATGATTATATTACAAAACCGTTTTCCGTGGAGGAATTGCTTGCGCGTATTCGTGTTACGCAAAGGAGACTTGCAATAACGCAGACCGGAGAACAGCAGGAAACCTCTGTTTTTAAAAATGGTGAATTAGAGATCGATTATTCGGCTGGCTGTGCATATCTGAAGGGTGAAGAATTACATCTGACTCCTATTGAGTATAAGCTGCTCTGCCTTTTATCCCGTAATGTGGGAAAAGTATTGACACATACATTTATTACCCAGCAGATCTGGGGACAGTGTTCTGAAAATGATATTGCTTCCCTCCGCGTTTTTATGGCAACACTTCGAAAAAAACTGGAACCAGAAAAAAATGGTGTGCAATATATCCAGACGCATATTGGAATCGGATATCGTATGATCAGAATTGAAAGCAATAGTCTGGCCAGGTAATTATTTCCTTAAAAATCATTCTTGAATTACCTTCCTGTTTGTGATAAAATGCCTATTTGCATAAAAACGGGAGGTGCTATATGACATTTTATCAGGAACTTCAGTTGAATCAGGCAGGTTCAAAAGACCTGCTGAAAAAAAGTGAGACCGCAAAAGAAAAAATCTATCATCTGTTTGTATATATGGCGAAGGTAGCGGTCACAATGGCGTTTTGTTTTTTATTTGTTACTATTTTCAGCATTCTGCTTGGAAATGAGAACAGTATTGTAGGTGTCGTTGTCTTATTATGTCTTATGGTATTTCGAAATGCCGATCTCGGAATCCATACCGGACAGTCTACCATACTTCTGGCTTTGTTTTTCGCAGTTATGACTGTGTGTCCACATCTGGCAAATCAGCTTTCCCCGGTACCGGGAATGCTGTTAAATATTGCTGCATTGGCAGTGCTGATTCTGTTCGGCTGTCATAATCCATTTATGTTTAATCAGTCCACACTCGTTCTTGGATATCTGTTGTTGTATGGATATGACGTAACAGGGAAAAGCTATGAGATGAGACTGGTGGGAATGGCAGCAGGAGCTGTACTTACCTGTCTGGTATTTTATCGGAATCACAGAAACCGGGTTTATAAAAGAAAGATACAGGATGTACTGCAGGAATTTGATCTCTCTTCTTCCAGGACAAAATGGCAGTTATGCCAGATCCTGTGTGTACCGGCTGTACTTTGTATTGCAGAGCTTTTTAAAATGCCACGTGCAATGTGGGCAGGTATTGCAGCTATGTCAGCGATCTTACCGTTTATGGAAGACATGCAGTACAGAGTGAAGAAAAGAATTGTGGGAAATATTGCAGGAGTTCTTTGTTTTACAGCATTGTATTTCCTGCTTCCGTCATCCATCTATGCATATATAGGAATCCTTGGCGGAATCGGTGTAGGATTTTCCGCAAAATATGGCTGGCAGGCTGTATTTAATACATTTGGCGCTTTGGCTATCGCTGCAGAGAGTTATGGATTAAAGGGTGCAGTCAGTCTCAGGGTGATTCAGAATGTATTTGGTGTTGTTTTTGCTCTGGTATTTTGCGCTGTGTTTTATTTGGGTATGTCAAAAAAAATGGCAGGAGAAAACTGATATAAGTAGCCATTTGGTTGGATGCAATTCTGACTGAATGGCTTATTTTTATGCAATAGAAAATATAAAATTTCAAAAATATATACGCTGAAATCAGCCTATTGCAGTATACGAAATCTCAATAACGTGATATAGTTAGCTTAAATAGGCTTTTTAGAAAACATGCCGTATTTCATATGGCTTCCTGTAGAGCATTGCATCCGCGGTACCTATGGTTGGGAAATCAGGGAGGAGATTGCAGAGCTTCTGGAATCTGGTCCCATTGATAAAACTACCTTTGGAAGCCATTTTTGCCGGAAATGCCAATCATTGTAGATTCGCTCTGTTGCGCAGGAGTAACGCCAGAGAGTCATGAACTGGCTCTGGAAGCTATGAAAGCGTGTTAGATCAAGGTTATTTAAGCAATCATGATATCTGGGAAAGGTGATATTATGCATTATATTAGAATTACAAAAGAAAACATTGACAAGGAACATATCTGCTGTGCTATGTCAGGAAAAAACAGTATCGTAAAAAAAGAGTGGTTAAAACAGCGTTTTGAAGAAGGATTGGTTTTTTATCGGAGTGCAGAGCGCGGAAAGTGTTTTATTGAATATATTCCTGCTGAGAATGCCTGGGTGCCCATTGATGCAGACGGATATATATACATTAACTGCTTATGGGTTTCCGGTTCCATGAAAGGACACGGCTATTCCAATGATTTGCTGAATGAATGCATTCGTGATGCAAAAGAACAAGTGAAAAAGGGAGTCTGTATTCTGTCTTCAGAAGGACGAAAAAAAGAATTTCTGGCAGACCCGAAATATTTAAAATTTAAGGGATTTTCTGTTGCAGATACTTCGGACTGCGGAATCAATCTTATGTATTTACCATTTGACACAGATACTGAGCCGTCAAAATTCAAAGAATGTGCAAGACACCCGAAAGTAGAAGAGGAAGGATTTGTTCTCTATTATACAGATCAATGTCCTTTTACCTGTTACTGGGTGCCTCGTGTAGTGGAAGTGGCAAAAGAACACAATATTTCTTTAAAGGTAATTCATGTTACAAGCAGAGAAGCTGCACAGAACGTTCCGGCACCGGTGACAACGTATGCGTCGCCGTCGCGCTCGATGGTCCAGTCGTTCTCGGTGACGGGAGCCGCCTCGGTCTCGACGAACTCCGGCTCGTAGATGAATACCGGTGGCAACTGCTGCAGCTCATGCCACGTCAGATTCATCAGCTCCTTGACGCCCTGGTTGGTCGCCGCGGACAGCTCCGCAAACAGGAAGCCGCGCTCCTCTGCGTACTTGCGGATCTTCTCGACCGGCTCACGATCATCGCCCAGCAGGTCGGTCTTGTTCGCCACGATGATCTGCGGACGCGCCGCGAGAAACTCGCTGTAACCGGCCAGTTCGGCATTGATCTTCTCGATGTCGTCGATCGGATCGCGGCCCTCGCTGCCCGCCACATCGACCAGATGCAGCAGCAGGCGGCAGCGATCGATATGGCGCAGGAAGTCATGACCGAGGCCGGCGCCCTCGCTCGCGCCCTCGATGATGCCCGGAATGTCGGCCATGACGAAGTTCTGCTCCTCACCGACCGAAACCACACCGAGGTTGGGCACCAGAGTCGTGAAGTGGTAGTTTGCAATCTTCGGGCGCGCCGCCGAGACCATGCTCAGCAGCGTGGACTTGCCGACATTCGGGAAGCCGACCAGACCGACATCGGCCAGCAGCTTCAGCTCAAGGATAATGTCGCGCTCGACACCCGGCAGACCCGGCTTGGCAAAACGCGGTGCCTGACGCGTCGGCGTTGCAAAATGCGTGTTGCCCCAGCCGCCGTTGCCGCCCTTGGCTGCTACAAACGGCTCGCTATCGGACATATCCTTCATGACCTGACCGGTTTTCTGGTCACGGATGATCGTGCCGCGCGGTACGCGAATGATCAGGTCCGCACCGTCCTTGCCCTTGCAGCGCTTGCCGCCGCCCGGCTCACCGGGAGCCGCAACATACTTTTTCTTGTAACGGAAATCGAGCAGCGTGGACAGATTGTCATCCACCTTGAAGATGACCGAACCGCCGCGGCCGCCGTCGCCGCCGTCCGGACCGCCGGCTGCCACATACTTTTCGCGGTGGAAACCAACCTTGCCGTCACCGCCCTTGCCGGATACGATCTTGATTTTTGCAATATCAATAAACATAGTAGTCCTCCTTTCTACACATGATGAAAACAGTGCCCTAAAAACCTTTCCGGCACTATTTTACCCTCTATAACCAATAAAATCCCAGACGAAGTCTGGGACAATAAAATACCAGTTTGCTTGCAAACTGCAACCACATGGCAGATTTTCCGAACGGCAAATCGAGC
>OLNM01000058.1_pt1 | contig 101479 bp, 88 predicted proteins | sample 1672391 | NCBI WGS metagenome assembly OLNM01 (sample SAMEA3136680, study PRJEB25190) | human gut metagenome | reverse complement strand
ACTGTATAATTAAGAGAAGGAAATAAGCCCGCCAAAAGGCGAGCTTATTTAGAATACTTGTTTATAGGTTATCGCTGAACTACGTTTTCAGGACAGCTCCTTATTTTGGTTCTTCCAGATCTTCAAAAAATGCATCGAAGGAACAGTTATATAATTTTTTTAATTCTAATAGTACACTGATTTTTACATTGAGCTCTCCATTCTCATATTTGGCGTAAGTTGTGCGACCAATGTCACAGCCATTTCGCTGGAGTATGGCACATAACTTTTCCTGGGAGATTCCGTATTTGTTGCGGAGCTTCTGAAGGTTTGGACCAATGCTGATATCACATCTTAGTTTTTGTTCCATAAACATCCCCCCTTTTTGACCAGTATAGGTGTCAACGTTGATGTTTCTATTTTATGAAAAAAGAAAAATTATATTGTCCGTTATACTGGTCAAAGCAAGGAAAAAGTGATATAGTAATAAAAAATGTGGGAGGGATACAGATAAGTTATTTTACCTGTATATGGAAATGAAAAATGAAATTTGAAGCATTTTATAAGGAAGCATATGATGCAGAAATGGAAGAGCTATTTTCTGATAATGCATCAGAAACAGAAAATAAGCCATCAAAGGATTCCTGTGATTTGTTAATGAAAAAAGCAAATCTGGAATTTTCTCAGTATAAGTTAGTGAAAAGTGAAAAATGTTATGATTATTTGCTGGCAAATCTTTATCCAAAAGCTGCTGAGATTGCAAAGATGCAGGGCGGAAATCTGACATTAGACATTGATGAAGAGAGGCACACAGGAAAACTGGAATACTGGGGAGCTTTTTTGATGAGTACATCGGGAGACACACTTCTAAAGAATTTTCTTGTATCTGCAATGACAATGACAGATCAGTTTTCATTTGAGGTAAAAGACTCTCTTTTACATTTGGAGTTTTTCTTTGAATTATATAATCAGGTAAAGATGAAAGATTATTCCAAGGAGATTGAACAGCTGGGACTAAAAATCAAGGAGTTAAATACACGGTAGTGTTTTGCTATCCAAATGAAGCTATAATGCAACCGTTATGAAATTGACATATGATATCTTAACGAATAGAATAATACTATAAAGTTCTGTGCATGCGGAACCTGGTGCATGAGAGAGCCAGGAACTTTATGAAAGTATGAAAAGACAGCCATTAGAAAAGTGGTTGTCTTTTTTTTCGCCCGGATTGCACAGAAGGACCTTGTAAGAAGCTGATCTTCCGGAGTTTGGTTGAAGGGAGGAAATCTATGGAAAAACAGAAAGTAAAAGATGAAATTGCTGCATGTTTTGGAAAGAAAAACTGGCTTGTAAAAGTACTACCAATTGCATATTGTGCTATAGGTGTACTTCTTATGACCGCAGTACCTGTGTATGCAGATGATATTTTTGCAACTGCGAAAAACGCGATGCAGACGGTTTATACGGATGTAGCTGGAATTGCAACTGTGGCGGCGGTGGTTTGTGCGGCAGTATGCCTTTTTTTAATGAATTTTAGCAAATCTGGACGAACTGTGGATGAATCCAGATCCTGGTTAAAAAGGATTGTTATCTGCTGGGCGGCACTTATGACATTGGGTGCGATTGTAACGTATCTGGAAAAGATTATTCCACAAAGCATGTTTACGGGATGATCTGAAGAAAAGAAAAAGCCGGAGCTCTCCCGGCATAAAAGGAGGGTATCTATAATAGATATGAATGAAACATGAGCTGGCTGCTGGATCTTCTGGTAGATGCAGTCAAAGAAATGGTATCTCAGTTTATCATTGATATGATGGGACTGATTACGGATGTATTTACAGATTTACTATCCTGTAACCTCTCCCTGTTTGAAGAACTGTTTTCTGTAGTAGGAAGTTTGTACCAGAATGTGATCGTCCCTATGGGAATTGCGCTGTTGCTTATGATTCTAATCTGGCAGCTGTTCAAATCCATGTTCGGGAAGGTTGGAATAAATGCAGAAGAACCAATCAAGTTAATTGGACGTTCTTCCATCTGCTTGTTCTTTGTGGTTGCCTCAAAGCCTGTTATTAATTACATATTGAAAATTGCGGGAACCCCATATCAATGGGTGATTGGAACTGACATCAAGGTGCAAAGTTTTTCGGAGTATGTAACTGCCTTAGAGGGGATTACAGCACCGCTTGGGCTTGGAACAATCAGCATAGCAATCTTAATGCTCATTATGCAGTTTGTAGTTGCGTGGAATTATTTTAAAATGCTGTTTGTAATTGCGGAACGGTATGTCCTTCTGGGCGTGTTTTCTTATACAGCACCATTGGCATTTGCAACCGGTGGATCTAAGTCCACGAACAACATCCTTGCATCCTGGTCGAAAATGTTTGGTGGACAGGTAGTTCTGATCATCTTAAATGCCTGGTGTTTAAAGATGTTTTTGTCTGGTTATGGAAATATGATGGCAAGCGGTTATGGTTTCACGAAGTTTTTTGTAGCAACTTTGTGTCTGGTGGGCTTTTGTAAAATTACATTCAAGCTGGATTCTTATATGGCGGCGTTAGGTGTGAATCTTGGACGGCCTTCCCCTGGCATGGGAGCACTTGGAGCAGCTATGGCGGCACAGCGTATTTTTTCACAGGCAGGAAGGGTATTTTCTGGAACGGATGGAAGTGGAAACGGTACAGGAAGATCTACGAACATGGGAAACACAGACCCCACAAATGGCTTTACCGGACCGGCGGGGCCTATCCCTATGAATCCCTCTGGTGGAAATGAAGTGGATATCGAATCTTTGTTTTGGGGTGGGGATTTTGATACGGAATATCCAGAAAAGCATGGGAATGCTGCTGGAAGTGTCAAGAGTGTGAATCATTCAAATACTGCTTCAGCAAATGTGCTGGACGAACTGGGAATTCATGCAAATGGAACGGAGTCTTCTGGTACATCTTATGTGTCTGGGACAGCCGCAACTGCTGTAACATCTGCAAGTGAAATTGAACCTGGGATGGAATCCGATGATTTCGTAGAACCGGAAGGGACTGTAATGGATCTGAATACGGGAAGCTTACCAGAATATCAGGAAGCTTCAGGCAGAGAGGCTGTTTCTTCAGAAGGTGTTACTACAAACGAAACTATGGAAGATGGATTCTCCGAAACATTATCAAGTGTAAATGGACTGGGTGAAATGGAGAATCCAGGAGAACCTGATTTCCCGGATGGAAAAACCACAGCCCGGAGTGATTCTATGTCTTTTGAAGCGCAGCCATTTGAAGGAGCATCTGCATTTAGCAGTGATAATGGCATTATGGCAGAACTTGGTGAATATCCAGCTTCGGAGACAGGCATGGGGACTTCGGATTATGCAATGGAAACGGATCTTGGAGGAGGCATTGGTAACAAAAGGCAGGAAGAAGGCAGAAATATTCCTTCTGATGGAAAAGGAGAACGATCTTATTCTGCCAGTGGTTTTGAAGCGGATGTATCTGGCCACTTAAATAGCAAGTATTTAGGTTCAGATAAAAATACTGCTGGTGAAAACGGATTTTCTTTTGATTCCAGAGCGGATTTTGGAATCCTGGACGCTGTGTCTGGAAATGAGAGTGTTCATGCAAGTCCAGATACGGAGGTAAGCTGCGCGAATAGTTTTTCAGAAGAGGTTGGAAATGCTTCTGGTAACGTGTCGGATGTTCCCAAAATGGAAACGCCTACATATTCGGATTCTGGTATTTCCGGGAATATAGAAAGTGAGCAGCAGGTTACAAACATGGGAGAGTCTTCTGCACAATCAGCAGAATCTGGTGACCTTGGAAATTATTCTACAACTGGAGATTTCGCTATAGACGGTTTAAATGGCATAAATGAACCTGAAGAAAGTTATATTCAGGAACCAGACGAATACCTGGAACAGGATAATCTGGATCCAATCGAAGAGGCAAATGACAGCTTTACACTTTCAGAGGAAATAAATGGTATGGAAGAAATCCAGACGGAGGATGCACAAATGCCTATGAATATGGAACTGCTACGCAATCCTCATAGAATCCTGGAAATTCCAAAATCAAGAAGTGAGTTAAGAGGACAGAAACAGGGTACCAGAGATACCGGAAGCTTGGAGGATTAAGCTATGGATGACGAAAGACAAGAGAGTTCCCCTCTTGATGAGGGGAGTGAAATGATCGCTCATTCGGCACAGGCTGCTTATGCGGTATCGGCAGCTGTAAAAGCTGGTGGAACTGCTTCTGGTGTGGCAGCCGGGACTGCTATGGCAGGGCCGCTTGGAACATTAGTAGGAACCTTGGCTGGCAGCAAAACAGTTTGGAAGGTGTTTGGTGCTATATTTCTATTTCTTTTTTTGTGGATGTTTATTATTGCAAACATGATCGGAATTATATTCAACTATCTGGGGTTTGCAACCGCGGATTCCTATGCAAATGAGGCACAGTCCAACCAGCTTGCAAATATCAGGAACAGAGCGGAGCAAATTCTGCAAAACGCAGATTATCAGAATGAGATTTTGCAGATCATAGGACAGCAGAGGGATTTACATTTGCAGGAAATCCAGGCAGACCAGATGAAAAAATATGCGCATGCTACTTTGGTTGTGGTGGATGAGTTTGAGACAAAACTAAAAAGAAGCTTATCCTATTATCTGTCTGTTATGCTCATGGATAAATGCGACAACAGCACCATATCTTCTTTCCTTGGATATTCAAATGTTCTGGGACTTGATATGGACACCAACCTTTCCAGCCCTTATGATGCCTATTTTCAGGAAGCTGCCAGGACCTATAATGTGCCAGTGGCGCTGCTTCTTGCAATCTGTAAAACGGAGTCTGATTTTAATCCGAATGTGGTATCAGGTGCTGGGGCAATAGGCTTAATGCAGCTTATGCCGGAAACGGCGGCTTCCCTTGGAGTATCCAATCCTTATGATCCGTACCAGAATATTATGGGCGGCGCCAAATTCATCAGCCAGCTGGTAGAGCAATTTAAAGGCTATTCCAATGGCTTAGAGCTTGCAGTCGCTGGATATAATGCAGGACCTTATGCAGTTATCAAATATGGTTATCAAGTACCGCCATATTCCGAAACCCAGGCCTATGTCAAGAAAGTGTTAGGGCTTGTCGAGATTCACGATAGTACATCCGGTACTTCCACAGAAATAAAAACAGATCAGGAGTCCCTGGAGAAATCATATCAGGTGTTAAAGGAGGCTGTCGCACAAAATGTGGACAGCTTTTTTTCGTGGACTGTAACAGATGAATGGGAAGGCCAAATGGAACAGAAAGTCTACTGTCTGGATGTGAATGGAAGCCGGGCAGAAACAGATGAACAGACTTATCGGCAGGTCCTGGAGCAGGGAGGCAATGTCTGGGAAGAAAAGAGGACAGTAACGACAAAGGTTGTAGAGTACACTCTGGCATTGATCTTGAACACACAGCTGACAGGAAGCAGCGGCTATCAATATAAATATGTGACAAATGAAAGCACATTCAATTTTGTATTAAAGCTGTTGGAATACCTGCAAGGCGGTGTAGAAGCTGTCAAAAATGCCCTTTACAATGTCTTTCACTGGACGGACTTTCTGACTGGCGGAACCAGTGGGAGTGATACCTATATCGGTAATATTGACGCGACCGGGGATATTATTACCTATGACACGGTGGGAAAGGGTGTCAAAAAAGTTGTGTACTATAACCAGGGAGAAGATCCCTGGGCTACCATGTCTTATGGAGCCAGTACGATCAAAGCCTCTGGATGCGGTCCAACATCCCTTGCTATTGTAATTTCAACCTTAACCGGGCAGACGGTGACTCCGGAGATGACCTGCGCGTTTTCCATTGCAAACGGGGAATATATCTATGGGCTTGGAACATGTCATTCCTTTCCGATGAATGCAGCCCATCACTGGGGACTTAACTGTGAAAGAGTGGGAAAAGACCGAATGGGAGATGTTGTAAATGCCTTGAAAGACGGAAAAATGGTGGTGGAAATTTGTGAGGCCTACACCATCACGGGTAGTGGAAGCGGGCATTTTATTGTTCTGACGGGTGTTACCAAAGATGGCTATATCACCATTGCCGATTGTGCCAGCAGGGAACGTACTGGAAAAGTGTACAGCGTGGAAACGATTGCTTCTTACGGCCGTGACCTGGCAGATGGAGCCTTTTGGATCATTGGGAAATGAGAGGTTTGAGTATGGACGGACACTTGAAATATGGATTGCTTATGGGCCTATATTCTTCTGCATTACTGGCAATGCCAACTACGGTACTTGCAAACACTGACACGCAGAATGCTACAGATCTTCCACAGATTGTATCCTGGGATGGCGGACATGGATATCTGGAAAGTGGAGAAATGCTTCGGAATGACTGGGGCTATGATACCGTCAATCCAGCTGGAAAATATGTGCTCTTTGATGAAGAGGGCGCTATCCTTAGACGCTCGGAATCCATGGAAGCAGGGTTGGAGGATAATTATACAGGTACCGAACAGGTTCCTGCCGTCATTGCATTTCGGGCACAGGTTTTTGATGGATTTACCGGTACGATAGAGGTTGCTTTAGAAGAACAAAATGGGATAATCCAAACTGTATTCCTAAATGCGGACAACTTCTATGAGTGGAATCTGTCCACTGGAAGTGGAACTTATCGGATTCAGTCTGTAAGTGCAACAGCAGGAGATCTGTCTTATGTAACAGAGTTTTCGAATATGTATCTGAATCTTCCAGAAGAAGGTCTCCTGGTGCAAAAGATTACAGTAACAGAAGTCGTTATAGAGAAAATCCCTGCAGCAGGGGAAGAATCTCAGGCTGCAGAGAAAAATGAAAATCCTATTGATGAAATGAATGTGCTTCCGGAGAAAGGACAGGAAGAGGAGACAGAGGGAATTTTAGAAAATCAAGCACAGGAGGTGAATATCGTGGATGCAGTAAAACAGAAGAATCTATTTATACTGCTCGGCGTAGGGGTGGCTCTAATTGCCGCAATCGGTGGCCTGATATGGTCTAAAAAGAGATAACAGGAAAGGAGCTTCACAAAAAATGACACAAAATGACCATTCAGACGTATATATCATTCCACCTAATTTTGTAAGAGATGGAACTTTGTTCTCTGGAAGGGCAGAAGCCCGAAATGTGGTAGAAGCAGCATTTTTGGCACTCGTTGGAATCCGCTTTTTAGTATTTTTAAATCTTGGAATAAAAGGGAAGATTTATGTCGGGATCATCCTGATTCTGCCGCTTGTGATATTGGCAGTAATCGGTGTCCAGGGCGAAAGTCTTTCCTCTTTTCTTATTCAGCTGTTTTCGTATATGGTGAAAAGGCGTGTTTTAACTGCACCAAGCGGTCAGTACCGTTTGAAACGAAACCGCCGTATCCGGAAACAGCAGAAGAAACGCTGCAGACGGGAACATAAAAAGAGAAAAAAGGAGGGTGGCAGAGATCGGAAGCGAAGTCGAAGAACTGAAGAGAAAACTGAAGGAGGCGAAGAAATCCGAGAAACTCGAAAAAAGGGAAAAACGGCAGCAGGAGCGTGAGCGAAAGAATACTGCCAGACTTCAAAAACGCCAGGATGTGCAGGAAGAAAAACTTCGGAAAAAAGAAGACAGATTACAGGCGCAAAAAGAAAAACGGGAAGCTGTCGCCCGGTTCCATGAACAGGAAGCAGAAGAACGCAGCCTCCGGAAAAATCTGGCTGTGCAGACAGAGGAAGAAACTGTAAAGGAAAAACAGCCTATTCCGGTGAAAGATACAGAACCGGTAGAAACAAAAGGCAGGGAAGAGAACGCCGGTGACCTGGATATTCTTCCAGTGACCTGGGCTTCGTCCTATTTGCCAATCAGTCAGATAAAAAATGGAGTGATTCAAACAAAAGATGAAAGGTACATTAAAATCATTGAGATTTTACCTATTAATTTTCTGTTGCGGTCGGCACCTGAGAAAAGAAATATCATCTATTCTTTTGCCTCGTATCTGAAAATTGCACCGCCCAATTTACAGTTCAAGATTTTATCCAAAAAGGCGGATATCAAGGATTACATAGAGAAGATACGAAGAGAAGCAGAACAGGAACCAGATGAACGATGTAGAATCTTACAGGAAGATTATGCAAAGCTCCTGACACAGCTGGGAACCAGGGAAGCCATCACACGGCGTTTCTTTCTCATTTTTGAATATCCGTTAAGCGGAACCAAATCTGTAAATGAAAGAGATATGTTTTTATACTTGCAATCGGCGGTACAGACTGCGAAGAAATATCTTGCCATGTGCGGAAATGTGGTCCTGGAGCATAAAAACGAAACCCGGTTTTGTGTGGAAGTGTTTTATCAGCTTTTAAATCGGGATACGAGCCTTAAAACAACGCTGGATGAGCGGATTGAAAAAGTACGGAATCATTATATTCTGGAAAATGGGAAAGAAAGTGTGGCAAAAATTCCGGTGACAGAGCTGATTGCACCAGATTCTTTGAATTTTAAAAGCTATAAATATGTGATTCTGGATGGCATTTATCATGCCTACCTCTATATTCCATCTGGCAGATATCGTTCCAGGGTGCCTGCTGGATGGCTTTCCCTTCTCATTAACGCTGGTGAGGGAATTGATATAGATTTGTTTTTCTTTCGCCAGGATAAAAATAAAAGCATGGAGCGGATCGGGCGGCGGATCCGTTTGAACCGCTCAAAAATAAAAGATACCTTTGATTCCAACAGTGATTTTGACAGTTTAAGTGAATCCATTCAGGCAGGTTATTACCTGAAACGTGGACTCTCTGGAAGCGAAGAATTTTACTATATGAGCACCTTAATTACCGTTACAGGGCATAGTGCGCGGGAAGTTGAATGGCGCTCAAAAGAGATGATAAAGCTCTTAAATTCGCAGGATATCGGGGTATCCAAGTGTCTATTCGGGGAAGAACAGGGATTTTTGTCCTCTCTTCCCCTGTTGTGCCTGGATAAGAAAATCTATGAAAGATCCAAACGAAATGTTCTAACATCAGGAGCTGCGGCCTGCTATCCATTTACTGCCTATGAAATGTCGGATAAAGATGGTATTTTGATGGGCGTGAATAAGGCAAACAGTTCCCTTGTTCTGGTGGATATTTTCAATACGTCTGTTTATAAAAATGCCAATATGGTTATTTTCGGGACTTCCGGTTCTGGCAAGACCTTCACCATGCAGCTTATGGCACTTCGTATGAGAAGAAAAAATATCCAGGTATTTATTATCGCCCCGGATAAGGGACACGAATTTGCCAGGGCCTGCAACAACATTGGTGGCACATTCATTCAGATTTCGCCAGCATCTTCCAATTGTATCAACGTTATGGAAATTAGGAAGTCTGATAAAGCAACCAGCGAGCTGTTGGATGGATATGTTTCGGAACGTTCAGAACTAGCTGTGAAGATCCAAAGCCTGCATATCTTTTTCAGCCTTCTGGTACCAGATATGACGCATGAGGAAAAGCAGCTTCTTGATGAGGCTATGGTGCTCTGTTACCAGGAAAAGGGAATCATCCATGATAACCAGAGTCTGTTTGATCCGACAAAGCCAGGGGGTTATAGAAAAATGCCAATCCTGGGAGATTTACACGAAGTCCTTCTTCGAAAGGAAGAGTGTAAGCGGCTTGCCAATATCTTAAACCGTCTGGTGAACGGTTCCGCAGCCAGCTTTAACCAGCAGACGAATGTGGATCTGAATAATAAATATGTGGTGCTTGACATTTCTGAATTATCAGGAGATCTGCTGATTGGAATGTTTGTAGCACTTGATTACGTATGGTCTCGGACGAAGGAAGACCGAACCAGAGAAAAAGCAATCTTCATTGATGAAGCCTGGAAGCTGTTGTCCTCTAATGAACTTGCAGCTGACTATATCCAGGAAATCTACAAAACCATTCGTGCTTATGGTGGAGCTGCAATCAGTGCCTCACAGGATCTTGTTGATTACTATGAGTTGAACGGAGGCAAGATTGGAAGAGGAATCTTAAGCAACGCGAAAACCAAAATCATTTTAAACCTGGAGGTGGCAGAGGCAGAGCTGATACAAAAGGAACTGGATTTATCAGAAGCGGAGTTTAATTCTATTGTTCACTTTGAGAGAGGTTGTGGACTTATTTCAACAAATAGCAATAACCTGGTTGTAGAGTTTAAGGCAAGTCAGTTAGAAAAGGATCTGATCACAACAGACCGGAAAGACCTGCAGAAATTAAAAGGCAAAATTCAAAAGTATGGGGAATCCGCTTATGGGAACACGGAATGACACATAAAGGACGTATAGAAAACGTATTGAATACAGCATTCATGACGTATTCGTGTTTGAAAAAAACAGTAAATGTTATTAATGACGTATAGAAAGACACTTATAAGACGTATTATCACAAAAAATGTGAATGTTGTTATAAATGACGTAAAGAAAACGTCCTTTATGCGTCATAGAGATAATTGAAAAGATTGGCTGGAGGTATTAAAAAATGGAGAATAAACAAAGACCTGTCATTGCTGAAACCAGAGAGCTTGTGCAGAAATACCATGTTTTGGAAAAGGCACAGATTTATGCTTATTTTGCATTAGATGGCAGGGATCATTTTGTTGGAAAAGCATTTAAGGCGTTGGAAAAAGAGCGGCAGGTTTTCATTCATCCAGAACTGGAAGTGGTGGCAGCAAGTGAGGAAGCAATTGCTGCTAAGGATCTGGGAACTATGAAGGCTGTCTGGGTACTGGTTGATGTGATGAAAAAGAAACAAGTGGAAGAACACTTTCCTGCTTCGAAGGAAGAGTATCCGGTACGGATCGTATTCTACGGAGAGGGAGAAATCTTTGATATTTTGTATATTTCAGAGGCGGAAGTTACGGTGGTAAACAATCTGTTTTCGCGGAAAAAAATTGACAGTTGCGGACATATTATTGTAGTCGAAAATCCCGATTATATATCGGCTATTCACATAGCGGATGTGATTGGGTATTGTGTTGTGAAAGAAGGTGGGGAAGTCGAGTATTACCAATATAGTCAAGGCGGATCAGAAGAATAGTACTGAGCCGTTTGGAAAAATTAAGGACCAGCTGGATGAGACTCAGGCTTTAAGCTGGCGGATGGAGCAATATATGGCGGAGTCGCGGAATGTTCTTACTTCGTGTGTCCGTTTAAAATCGGAACTTCAATATGATTATTTCACGGAGTTAGTCCTGGAAGCCGCAAAAACATCTGAAAAATTAACCGATAAGCTTCGAAGGCTTACCTTAGAAGTGACAGTTAACCCAGTTCAATACGAAAACTACAAGGCGGAGCTTGTGACCATTCATGGAATCGAGGTGGAATTTTCTGAGGGAATCCTAAAGGTGGCATTGCCACTTCTGGTGCCCCATAGAAAAGATTTTTACACGGATTTTTTATACAAGCCACTGCATACAGCACTTCAGAACTGGTGCTTGGAACGGGTAAAAAAGGCGCTGGAAATCCCATTTTTCGAAGAATGCCTTGTCTGTTTTGTGCATGTTTATAATAAAAATCTGCCTTTGGTAGGGCGTGTTCGGGATCACGATAACATTGAGGAAAAACATGTACTGGACATTGTTTCCAGTTTCTGTATGAAGTCAGATAGTGGTTTTTATGTGGATACTTTTCATACAACCAGGCTTGGAATGGAAGATGGCACATTATTATATGTGATGGAGGCTAAGAAATTTCCAGGCTGGATCCGTGAAAACAGCCAGCTTTTGGATATCGAAAAAGAAGCACTTTAAGATCAGAAAAATTCGATATATAGAATAGGCATTTAAGTGTTTGAAGAATAAGGCATTTTGGGATATGAGAATCCAGAAAAGATACCCAAGTATTCAACATATAGGGTACAGATTCTTATTGATTTTGAGTGGGAGGTGGAAATGAAAAAGGAGGATGTGTTGTTAAGACTGATTGCGATATCAGGGGAATTGCCAGCAGGCCTGGTAGGAGAAATTGTAGAATCAGAATCTTATGCAGCAGCTCTTATTACCAGGCTGAAAAAGGAAAATTATATCTCTGTGAGAAATGCAGGCGGATATAAGGGGTATGTGTTAAGGAGGAAAGGGAAAAGGTATCTTCTGGAGAGGTATGAAGATGACCTTTCCTTTTTTCTTTCTGGATCTGCACAGACCAATCATGTGAAAAGTGAACCGGAAAAGAGGCTGCGGCTTTATCGGATGAGCGAGGTATGGGTCTTTCTTTGGAAGATGGGTATTGAGATTTTTCAAAGCCAGAAGCCAGATCTTGGAAATGGGTTTGAAAAAAGTGGGAAAAAAGCAGTGTATTATGGCAGTCTGGAATACAAAGAGAGCGCAGAAGCAATCAAGGGTTCCAGAGCCTGCGGCGTGCTACTTACCGGGGATACAGCTTATGTCGTTTACAACACCATGGCAAAAAGAATGAAATGGGCGCAAAAGATGGAAATGGCAATGCGTACCTGGACCGAACGTATGCTGTTAATTGGTGGAGGATTACGACAGGCTGATTCGCTTATCTTGGGAAATACTATGGATTTCCTTCTTGAACTTTTAAATAGTGATGGCGGTGTTCGCAAAAATCTATATCAGGTAGATGATGTGTACGAACACTATTATTACATCCCGCGGACAGATAACGCAAAGGTTCAGATGGAGCTTCTATTAACTTCCTGGAAACGGGAGAAGATAAAAAATCTGTTAGCAACATTAGTAAAGTATCCAAGGCGTAAACAATACGCCTTAAGCGAGGGCTTTGATAAGGACATGCAGCTAATCTATTTCTGTCATGAATTGGATATGCGTCATTTGTGCCGCATAAAGCAGGAAATTGGCTGGAAGCAGAAAGGAACAATCATCTGCTTAGATTACCAGGCGAATGTGCTCAGAGCATATTTTGGAGAGGGGGTGAGGGTTCGTGAGCTGAATACAGATAAAATCATGGAATATCTGACTAAGGGCAGGGACGAATAAGCCCACAGTCTAAGTCAGGAGGTGTCTATGAGTAATCTATTTGACACTGGAAGTGAAACAGTAAACAGGATGTGCCGCCTGCAGTTTACGGGAAATGTCATTCCGTCCACCTGGTATCACACAATTAAAAAAGAAACCGGAAAACCAAACTTAAATGCGATTATTATTCTGGCGGACATTGTGTACTGGTATCGGCCTGTGGAAATCCGGGATGAGGCAACCGGGCAGTTGTGCGGATTCAAAAAGAAATTCCAGGCTGACATTCTACAGAGAAACTATCAGCAGTTGGCGGATCAGTTTGGTATCACGAAACGAGATGCGGTGAACGCTATCGTTGAACTGGAAAAGCTAGGAGTGGTAACAAGGGTATTTCGGACAGTCAACATCAAAGGGCAACTTTACTCCAATGTCATGTTCCTAAATCTGGATGTAGATGTATTAATTCAATTAACCTATCCGGAAACGTTGGAAAATGCATTCATAGGGATACCAGATACCCCCTATCACTCATTTGGGGGACAGCCCCCACCGAAAAAAGTGACAGGGGTCACTAATATAAGTGAGAGGGTATCCCCGAAAAAAGTGACAGCTGTCCCCGATTTGGGGGAGACATATACAAAGAATACATACAAAGACTTTAACAAAGATTTCTCCCTCTCTTCATATCGGGAAGTGGAAGATCAGATAAAACGGCAGATTGAGTATGAAAACCTGATATTGGATCATCCACATGATGACAGGGTAGGGGAAATATTGGGATTGATTGTGGATGTGATGACTTCATCCGCAGAGATAATCCGGGTGAACCGGGAAGAGAAGCCAGCAAATGTGGTAAAAGCCCAATTTGCCAAATTAACAAAAGAGCATGTGGATTTTGTTTTATTCAGAATGGATTCCAATACCACAAAGGCCAGGAATATCCGGGCGGTCCTTCTTACAGCACTATATAATGCTGTCAACACAATGAGCAGCTATTACGATAACCTATATCAATATCACATAGTAGAAGAAATGAGAGGTGATGAAAGGAAAAAGGATGTTTAAAAAATTTGATAAATGGAAGTTGATTCTTGTAATCATTGGGGCAGTATTGTTAGCAGGATACATGGGAGGATTTTTATACATTCTTCTTGGAGATGCAAATGTTGACCTTAACCCTATTCACTGTATGGCGGCAGGATGGACCAGCACCGGGGGCAGGATGTGGATCCTGTTCTCGGTTCTGGTACTTTTCTTTCTTACGGCACTCGTGATTTATCGTGGCAGTGAAAACCCATTACAGGATGAGCGTGGTTTTGAGTTGTCCGATCAGGGTACTTACGGAACTGCTGGCTTTATGAAAGAAGGGGAACAGGCAGAGATATTAAGGGCTGATAAAACAATAGACGGAGTAAATGGAATCATATTTGGCAGGGAGCTTGGAACAGGAAAGGTTCTAAGCCTTCCTGTAGATTCCAGGCTAAACCGGAACATTGCTGTCTGCGGCTCCCAGGGTTCTATGAAATCCAGGGCATTTGCAAGAGTCATGGCATTACAGTGCGTGCGCCGTGGGGAGAGCATGTACATTACGGATCCCAAATCCGAACTTTATGAGGACTTATGTGCGTATCTGAAAGATTCAGGATATGTGGTAAAACAATTGAACTTGATTCAGCTGACGCATTCGGATGCCTGGAACTGTTTGGCAGAAATTGATGAGGGAGAGCTGATCGATGTATTTTGTGATGTGGTAATTCGTAACACCACAGACAAATTTGATCATTTTTACGATAATGTGGAGATGGATTTATTAAAAGCTCTTTGCCTGTATGTGTATGAGGAATATCCGCCAGAGCAGCGTACCTTTGCGGAGGCCTATAAACTCTTGCTCAATAAAAGTGTCGATATGCTGGATTCGATTTTTGAAAGACTGCCAACGAACCATCCAGCAAAAGGGCCATATCAGCTCTTTGCAAAAGCGGAAAAGGTAAAAGGAAATGCGGTGCTTGGTCTTGGAACCAGGTTACAGATTTTGCAAAATAAACTGGTACAACAAATCACCAGTCATACGGATATCGATCTTTCACTTCCAGGAAAAGAAAAGTGTGCATATTTTTGTATCACATCCGATCAGGATTCTACGTTTGATATGTTGGCAACTCTTTTCACCTCATTTCTAATCATCAAATTGGTTCGTCTGGCTGATCGGACTGAAGAGCGCGTGCTGCCGGTTCCAGTAAGTTTCATCCTTGATGAGTTCCCCAACATCGGCGTGGTTCCTGACTTCAAAAAGAAGCTTGCAACAGCCAGATCCAGGCGAATTGGCATGAGTATCTTGTTCCAGAACATTCCACAGCTTCAGAACCGTTACCCGGACAATCAGTGGGAGGAAATTCTTGGAGGCTGTGATTTCTCCATTTTTCTTGGCTGTAATGACATGACAACCGCAACCTATTATAGTGACCGGACTGGAGAGATTACGGTGTCAGTAGCTTCTATCAGGAAAAACTATTATACCATACGTGCCACTGACTATGTACCGGAATATTCAGAGTCAAGATCCCTTGGAAAAAGGCAGCTCCTTCTTCCAGATGAGGTGCTTCGCTATCCACTAAACCAGGGAATCTTGATTATTCGTGGCCACAATGTGTTGAAGTTCCAGAAATTAGACTATACCGAACATGAAGATGCAAAGAAGCTCCGTCTGGAAAAAGTTGTGGAACACGTCCCAGAGTGGTACAAAGAATGGGAAAAGGAAAAAACACAGGAACAGCCTTTTTCATATATGGGGCAGGAAGATGATGTATCTACTCAACCTCAGTCAGAAGGTAGTATAAGTGAGACCTGGGAAGAACCTGTTGCACTTGATACAAAGCCCAAAAGAAAACCAGGCAAAAAAACGAATCCTGTTCAAAGCGTAACACGAGTGGAAGATTTATTTACTGGGAGGGAGGTGAAGCCGGATGACAATTGATCTGGCACAGATCAAAGACAATTCCATGGTACGGTATGGTTTTAAGATCCTTCTCATGCGGGAATTTGATATCCACATAAACGAGACGGATGTTAGCAGACTCATAAAAGCGGCAGGATGTATTGAAATATATGATTCTTTAGAAGAATTTCTGGAAAAGAGCAGTTGGAAAAAAGATAATCCAGAGCTGTGCGAAAAGAAGTATTTATTGGATAATCATATTTGCAGGTATATCCAGGGGAAAGTCTGGTATTTTTCCAGGCTTCGGTACGAGAATCAAATGTAGGAAATACAAAGTTGGAATATCTTATAAAGCTATTGATTTTTATAATAAATCATGCTAATATAAAGAAACATAATTTAGTTTTCACTTTTTAATACTTAGGTCTACGGACCGAAAATTCAGGGCTATTTTGCAGAAGAGATTATTCGGATTTTGCAAATAGCTCTGAATTTTTTTATAAAAAAGGCAGCAAAAAAGGAGACTCCATAGAGGATAGAAGAGTCTCCTTTTTTGAGGTTCCTATTTTGGGACCAAAGGCCATACTTAAAGCAACAAATTGCAGCTGCAATTAGGGGCGCTGCTAAAAAACATTGTTCTTAAGTAGGAGAAAATGATGAAACAAATAATGAAAAAAAACTTTAAAAGAATATCATCTTTATAATAATTGAAAAATGAAAACAAGTCAATAGATTTTATGAAAATTATAAAAAAATCGAAAACCGGAACCAAAAATCAGAAAATTAAAACAAAATGCTTTAGGAAATATCGTGAGATCCTTTGAGCCAAAAATCTTGACACGGTTTCTCACACTCTCTATAATGAGGATATATTTCGGTTTAGAGTTATAGAAGTAAAGCGGGGGAAGTTTTTTGACAAAAGAGGCAATTTATCAGTATGTAAAAGAGCAATATGGAACAACACCGGAGCATCTTTGGAAGCGGGATCCTAAGTCAGCGGTGCTTCGGCATAAAAACGGAAAATGGTATGCAGTTTTTATGAATGTAGATAAGAATAAATTAGGAATTCCGGAAGAGGGAAGCGTAGACATTATGAATGTGAAATGCAATCCGGAGTTAAATGGGTTTATTGCACGAACCTATGGGATTAGGCCAGGGTACCACATGAATAAGGAGCATTGGATATCTGTAGTATTGGATGGCTCTGTTGGAGATGGTAAAACACTGGATTTTTTGGATATGAGTTATGATTTAATTGATACGGGAAGAAAATAATTTTTTTAAATACCCTTTAGGAATAGAAATAAACCTAAAGGGTATTTTCCTCTTAAGCGATGTACAAGGGAGGATGTATTATTCTTTATCTTAAGAGGGAAGCTTCCTGGTTGCAGTAAATACATCTATATTTTCCACTGGAGGACAGTTTGAAGATGTGCTCACAGTTTGCTTCCGTACTGGTAATGCAGCGGGGATTTTTGCATTTGATTACATTCTTTAACGTTTTTGGCGGAACAGGGTGGTATTTTTTTACCACTTTTCCATCACGGATCACGATCAGCGTGACACCCTCATTTAAGTAACCAAGGACTTCCAGACGCTCAGGCTCTGTAAGCCCCTCTATTTTAATCAGGTCTTTACAGCCGTATTTTTCACTTCTTACAGACTGCAAAAGGGCAACGGACTGTTTCTGGGAGTCCAGTTCCAGAAGCTTGTAAATATCCATTCCTTTTCCAGCCGGGATATGATCGATCACAATTCCGTTTTGGATAGATTCAATCTTTAACATTACAGCACCGTCCTTCCTGTCAGCGGATCCGGGATTTCAAGCAGAGCCATGATCAATGCCATACGGATATATTTTCCGTTCTGCACCTGGTCAAAATAAGCGGCTCTTGGATCCTGGTCCACGTCTGTGGCAATTTCGTCCACCCTTGGGAGAGGATGGAGAACCGGCATATCCGGCTGTGCCAGATTTAATTTTTCCCGGTTTAAAATATAGGTATCCTTTAACCGGACATAATCTTCCTCGTTAAAGAAACGTTCTTTCTGAACTCTTGTCATATAGAGCACGTCCAGCTTGGGAAGGGTTTCCTCCAGGCTGGTGACTTCTTTGTAAAAAGAATGGTTTGGCTTTAAGGTCTCTTCCATCACGTAATCCGGGATCTTAAGTTCCTCCGGGGAGATGAAGTAAAACTCGTTTCCAGGATGACGTACCAGGCTGTTTACCAGGGAATGTACGGTGCGTCCAAATTTCAGATCCCCGCAAAAGCCAACTGTCAGATGATCCAGATGACCTTTCCTCTGACGGATAGTCATAAGGTCAATCAGTGTCTGGGTTGGATGGTTATGACCGCCATCCCCGGCATTAATTACTGGCACTGTGGCATACATGGAGGCACGAAGGGGAGCGCCTTCCTTGGGATGCCGCATTGCAATGATATCTGCATAGCAGCTTACCACCCGGGCGGTATCAGCTACCGTTTCTCCTTTTGTGGCACTGGACTGCTCAGCACCAGCAAAGCCAAGGGCCTTTCCTCCAAGGCTTAGCATGGCAGATTCAAAGGAAAGACGTGTTCTGGTACTTGGCTCGTAAAAAAGAGTAGCAATCTTTTTCCCATTCGCCACATGGCTGTACACTTCCGGATTTTCTGCAATGCGGTCTGCCAGATCCAGAACTTTTGTAGTTTCTTCAAGGGTAAAATCAAGTGGATCGATCAAATGTCTCATAACCAGGCTCCTTTTGTTAAAAACTGATCCCGTCTGGCTCCGACGGAAATAAACTGGATCTCATGGTTCAAAAGCTGCTCCAGGATACGGATGTAGGCTTTGGCATTCTCCGGAAGCTCTTCATACGTCCGGCAGCCGGAAATATCGCATTCCCAGCCCGGGAGCATTTCTACTACAGGGACAAAGCTGTCCAGTTCATCCATAGGGTCAAAATCCATGGTCACAACACCGTCACGTTTGTAGCCTGTGATCACGGGAATCTCTTTCATGGAACTTAAGACATCCATTTTGGTAAGTGCGATCTGATCTGCATTCTGGCATTTTAATCCATAACGGCTGGCTACGGCATCAAACGGTCCCACCCTGCGGGGACGGCCTGTGGCAGCACCATATTCACCGCCCGCTTTTCGAAGCTCTTCTTCCCAGGCATCGGACATTGCCTTTTCTGCTACAAAAGGACCGGCACCAACACAGGTAGAATATGCTTTTAAAACGCCCACCACATGATCCAGGGATTTTCCCGGAATTCCGGCACCGATCGGGCCATAGGCAGAAATGGTAGAGGAACTTGAGGTATAGGGGAAAATACCATAATCAATATCCCTCATGGCGCCAAGCTGGGCTTCCAGCACTACCTTTTTGCCCTCTGACAGTGCCTGTTCCAGAAACTCACCCGTGTCTGCAATATAGGAGCCAAAGAGTTCTGCCTGTTCCTCACACCAGGTGAGAAGAGCAGGGTAAGACATTGGCTCCTGATGATAGCAGCCTGCAAGCTCCAGGTTTTTTGCCTCCAGCATGGTTTTTAATCTGGCTTTTACGGAATCCTCTTTTAAATGAAGCAGATCCCCAAGACGAAGGGTTTTCTTACGGTACTTGTCACTGTAGGCGTAGGCGATTCCACGGCGGGTAGAGCCAAAGGCGCTTCCGGTTTTTGCCAGCCGGTTTTCTTCTAACTCATCCTGTACCTTGTGCCATGGCATGGAGATCGTGGCACGCTTTGAAAGCTTCAGATGATCCGGTGTAACCCGGATTCCTTTTTTCTCTATTTCATGGATTTCCCGGGAAAGATGTTCCAGATCGACTACCATTCCGTCCCCGAGGACACATACCACACCTGGATGTAAGATACCAGATGGGAGAAGATTTAAGACAAATTTACCCTGGTCGGTGACCACTGTGTGACCTGCGTTGTTGCCGCCCTGGTAGCGGACTACCACATCTGCCTGCTCCGCTAAAAGATCGATCACACGGCCTTTTCCTTCATCGCCCCAGTTTATACCGGTTACTGCTGTAAGCATTTGTTCCTCCTTTGAAAACACGTTCCTGTTTCCCTTTTTTATTCGGGTACATAATACGCTTGACGTAGGAATAAGTAAAAACTATAATTGATATAATTGGAATAAATATATGATATGCCAAAAGAAAAGGAAAAATATTATGGACGTAAATTTCGAGTATTACAAGATCTTTTATTATGTGGCAAAATACCACAACTTTACCAAGGCCGCCCAGGCGTTAAACAACAGCCAGCCTAACATCACCCGGGCCATGAACTGTCTGGAACAGCAGCTGAATACCACTTTATTTATCCGTACTAACCGCGGTGTACAGCTTACCCCGGAAGGAGAGCGGCTTTATACCCATGTGCTTGGTGCAATGGAGCAGTTTCAGGCTGCAGAAGAGGAGCTGGCGGACAGCTCCGGGCTTTCCCACGGAAGTATAGCAATTGGCGCCAGCGAAACTGCCTTGAATATTTTCCTGCTTGATAAATTAAAAAATTTCCATATGACTTATCCGGGAATCCGGCTGAAGCTTTATAACCATTCCACCCCGGAAGCCATTGAATCCGTAAAAAGCGGAAAGATCGATTTTGCAGTAGTTTCCACTCCGGCAGAGGTGGATTCCCCATTGAAACAGATCATGCTCATGCCCTTCCAGGAGATTCTGGTTGGTGGTACCACTTTTACAGCGCTTGGAAGCCAGGAGCTTTCCCTTCGGGAGGTAAAGAACTATCCGCTGATTTCTCTTGGACGGGAAACTATGACCTATAAATTTTACAACAGTGTATTTTTATCCCATGGCCTGGATCTTTCCCCGGATACGGAAGCTGCCACTGCGGACCAGATCCTGCCGCTTGTAAAATGCGAGCTTGGCCTTGCCTTTTTGCCCCAGCCAATGGCAGCGCCCTCCCTTCTGAAAAAAGAAATCGTACAGATCCCACTAAAAGACGAAATCCCGGAGCGTCAGATCTGTCTGGTGTATGACAGCCAGCATCCTATGGGCGCTGCGGCAAGGGAATTAAAAAACACAATTGTAGCTGGGCGGGTTTAAAACCAGCGTATGGAGAAAATTTTAGTGAGTTGTAAAAAACTTGGAGGAGGTTTTCTATGGATTACATCAAAGAAGCAAAAAAACTTGGGTTTTCAAATGCGGCAATCATGGATACACAAAAACTTGTGTTCAAACCGGAATACCGAAAGTTTTGTGAAGAAAATCAGTGTGGATGTTACAACGTGAATCCCGCCTGTCCACCTGAATGCGGAACAGTAGAATCTATGAAACAAAGGGTATTCGCCTATGAAAAAGCGCTTATTCTCCAGACGATACAAAACAAGGATATGGACTACAAAATGGCGAAGCTTGCGCACAATAAACTCACCGAACAGCTGGCCTCTAAAATAATGGAATCTGGAAATACCGACCTGCTGATCATGTCCGCTGGTCCTTACAGGCACCATTCCTGCATGTCCGCCTACTGTGTTGATGCCCAGGAAATGGCAGATGCGGTGGGAATGATCTGCTGGGGGACCGATGATAAGATACGGTATTTTTCACAAATTTTATTTCATGGAAACTTGTAATGGAAAACACATACAACGGTCAATGATATGGCAGACATAAAAATATGATATGAAAGAGAAACCTTTCATCCTATTGCGGTATGACTATAACAATGCTATAATCCCTCCCGAAAAGAGACAAGTACAGCTCTCATCATGATCCAAACAGAAAAAGAGGCGTTTTAGTATGAAAACAGTTTTACCAAGAGAACAGGCTGTAGAAGATATTTTTTCCAAAATCCTGGCTTCCCCGGAGGCATCAAGAAGACTTCGTGAAGTGTTTTACCAGTATCTGGATGATGAACATATGCTGGTGGATGAGGATCCGGACCACTTTTTGCAGGTACTCTTTCACGCTTACCAGAACGGGGATGTAAGTGCCCTTCTTCTGGAATTGTGCGGAAAAAGTATGTTTGATCTGCTCCGCGAAGCCTATCTGATCCCAAGAAAATTCCATGGAAAGGCAGGAGAGAATCCGGTCCTTCTTACCAATGTGGAAGGGAAGCTTCTTAAAGATGTTGGAAAGATGGTTTCCGCCCATGACTATGGAAAATTTAAGGAAACCTTTGACCGGCATGAATGCGTACCAAGATCCAGACTTTATCTGGCAGATGGATATGACATTGTACGCTCTTACATGGATGGATTGGAAATTAAAGAGGAAAAAGAAGAGTGCCAGCGTGGGATTTTAATCCTCTATGCACTTCCGGATACCTGTAAGCTGGGGCTTACAGAAGCGCAGGCTTATGCGGTTGTATGGAAGACTTTCCAGGAGATCCAGCAGGCAGCACCCCGTGCAGTGGTCTTTTACGGACAGGAGACCGGTGTAAAAAAGGAAAATCCTGAGAAACCCTTTGATGAACTTGGCGTTCTGCTTCCCATCCATGAGTTTGAAAAGAAAATGCTCCAGCATATGGAGGAAATTGACGGGATCGTCCTTGCCTGCAGGGAGCGGATGATGGAACTAGCTGGAAATGACAGCCTGAAATTATAAAGGGACTTTTCGGAAGGAAGTGGGCTTATGCAGCCAGAAATGATCAGAAAAAATCACATGGACGTGGAGTGGCATGAATACACCGATGAAAATGGCCAAAATACTCCCGTTATAAATGCAAGCATCACCGAAAAGGCTTCCATTATCGGACGTGTGGGGATCATGTTTTTATCCTGTGGGACTGGAGCCTGGAGGGTCCGAAGCTCCATGAATGCCCTGGCCGAAGCAATGGGAATTACCTGTACCGCAGATATCGGACTGATGTCCATTGAGTACACCTGTTTTGATGGGGAAAATGGCTTTACCCAGTCTTTATGCCTTACCAATACAGGGGTGAATACGTCAAAGCTGAACCGGCTGGAGCATTTTATCCGCAATTTTGAAACAGAGGGAAAAAACATGTCCGGGGAAGAGCTTCACAGCTATCTGGATGAAATTGAAAGGATCCATGGCCTTTATTCCCCGGCTGCCCTGGGACTGGCTGCCGCCATTGCATGCTGTGGATTTACCTTTCTTTTAGGCGGAGGACCAGTAGAGATGTTTTGTGCTTTTATTGGAGCAGGACTTGGAAATTTCCTTCGCTGCAAGCTGACCAAGCATCATTTTACCCTGTTCCTTGGCATTGTTTCCTCTGTCTCCCTGGCATGCTTTGTATATGCAGGATTATTAAAATTAGGGGAAATCCTGTTTGGGATTTCCATTCAGCATGAAGCAGGATATATCTGTGCCATGCTTTTTATCATCCCTGGTTTTCCCTTTATTACCAGCGGAATCGACCTGGCAAAACTGGATATGCGTTCTGGTATGGAACGGCTTACTTATGCACTGATTATTGTTCTGGTAGCCACTATGTCTGCCTGGATCATGGCTATGCTTCTTCACTTACAGCCGGTGGATTTCATAAAGATCCATATGCCTGTTGCAATGTGGATCCTCACACGGCTTATTGCAAGCTTTTTCGGCGTGTTCGGTTTCTCCATCATGTTTAACAGTCCGGTAAGGCTTGCCTGTTCTGCAGCAGTGCTTGGGGCGGTTGCAAATACCCTGCGGCTGGAGCTTGTGGATCTTGCCGCCTTACCTCCGGCAGTGACCGCATTTATCGGAGCTCTGACAGCCGGGCTTCTGGCCTCCCTTCTGAAAAATAAGGTGGGCTACCCAAGGATTTCCGTTACCGTTCCTTCTATTGTGATCATGGTACCGGGGCTTTATTTATACCGTGGATTTTATAATCTTGGAATCATGTCCTTATCTGTGTCTGCCTCCTGGTTTGCAGCTGCACTTCTGATCATTGCAGCGCTTCCGCTTGGACTAATCTTTGCAAGGATTTTAACAGATAAGGCGTTTCGGTATTGTACCTGACAGGTGCAAAAAGCGAGTCACGGAGGGCCAACACCCCTGTTTATGCACCAATCTTAAAAAAAATTACTTTTCCAATCTACAGGGAGGATGCTATAATGGAGGAGACAAAAATAATTCTTTTCTTTTAATAGAGAAGAGTGGAATTTAGAGAAAACAAGAAGTTCTTTATATTGTAAAATGCAGGAGGGTGAAATATGGATTGGGATCTTAAAATAACAGATCTGGAAGGATCTACACCAGAGCACTCTGCTGTAATTGTAAATTTTGTTGCAGCGGTCAGGCACCAGTTAAAAAATAGTACTTGCTATGTATATTCGGATAATGTGCAATACCGTTTCAAAGATAACCAGGGCAATAACAAGATTGTGATTCCGGATGCTTCCATAAACTGCCGTACGAAATCAAGGCGTGGAAACACTTTTACAGATGCGCCACGTTTTGTTATGGAGGTTTTGTCACCATCAACAGAAAATTATGACCGGACAGAGAAAATGCAGCTGTATTGTGAGCAGGAGATTGAAGAGTATTGGATCGTTGACTGGCGTAAAAAAACAGTTGAAATCTATGAACTGGATTATGAGGGGGAGATTCCCAAATACTATCTTTTAAAAACAGTCACAGAAGAAAATAAGGATGAGTTACAACTGCTTCATTTTCCAAAGATAAAGATTACCTTTGACGAATTATTTGAAGAAATTGATTAGTGCTTGTAACCAAGACCGCAATAAATGTGATAGGTGAAATTGCGAAAAAAGGATATTTGATTATAAATAAGAATTGTAAAAGTGATTTGCAAAATAGTGAATCACTTTTTTATTTGAAAATATTTTTTTCAAAAATCCTATTGACACAGAAAAAATCAAATTGCTACATTGGAACTGCAACAGGAAATGGTTTCGAAAATGGAGGGTTTGCGATGAGAAAAGCAAAAAAATGTAACACAGGAAAGAAGAAATTCGTAGTTGTTTGGCTGGCATTGGTAGTTTTGTTCCTTGGAAGCTTTATAAGGCCAGTGGATGTCCAGGCTGCAAAAGTGAAACTGAACAAATCGGCGGTTACCATCTATCGGGGAGCTTCCACGTCGCTGAAAGTATCGGGAAGCAAAAAGAAAGTAAAATGGAGTTCTTCTAAAAAATCCGTTGCATCTGTTTCGGCTTCTGGAAAAGTAACTGGAAAAAAGGGTGGATCAGCATACATCTGTGCAAAAGTGGGAAAACGTACCCTGAAATGTAAAGTGACCGTAAAAGAGCCGAATAAATCCAAACGCCTTAATCTGGCCAAGAAAGAAGCAAAGAAAATCGTAAAAAAATATGTGGCTGCGGATCTGAATGCAAAGGAGCGGGCTTTTGTATTGTTCCGGTATCTGACCGAGCATTGTTCCTGGCAGTTAAACCAGTCTTCAGAAGCCTACCAGAAGAATTATGGAAATGAAGCTTATGCAGCTTTGGTAATGAAAAAAGCAGCCTGCTCAGGATATGCAAAAGCGTACACACTGCTTTGTGAGGCTGCGAATGTTCCGGTACGGCATGTGAATGCCGGCAGCTGGACACACCAGTGGAATGAAGTAAAGGTAAACGGTAAATGGATCAAGGTAGATGCTTATGGTGGAACTTTTGCAGATACCACCGGAATTCGAAAATCCTTAAGAACTTCATCGGAGGATCAGGAACAGTTAGTATTTCATTTTACGATTGAGAGATAATTTCAGAATGAAAATAGAGAAGCTGGGGCAGAAATGGAATATGCCTGTAATAGAAATGGAATATGCCTGTAATAGATGTTGACAAATATAGCATAATAAAATTATAATATGTATATAATATTACTATGAAAGCGAGAGGTGATCTTATGAACATTCGTCCATCAGCTGCTATTAGACAAAATTATAATGAGATTGCAGATCTTTGCCGTAAATCTTCAGAGCCTGTTTTTCTGACAAAAAATGGAGAAGGTGATCTTGTGGTGATGGATATTGAATCCTTTAACCGACGGGAGAAAATGTTGAAATTAAGAGAAGAACTGCTTGCTGTTGAAGAGGATCGTCTGGCAGGAAGAACAGGATGCAGTCTTGATGAATTGGAAAGTTATCTTGATAATATAATAGAAGAGGGCTGAAAATGTCAGAAAGAAGAAAATACAAAGTTATCGTATCGGACCGGGCGAAGCAAATGCTTGGAGTACATATTCGCTTTCTGGCACAGGTAGATAAGGATGCCGCAAGAAATAAGAAAAAAGAATTAATGGAAGCAATGCGTTCATTAGCGTATAGTCCAAATCGTTTTCCTTTTTTGAATGAACCTTATATTCCATGTAATAAATATCACAAAATGTTTGTGAAAAACTGGTATTTGATTTTATATCAAATTGAGGATGATACAGTTTATGTGGATTACATTTTAGACTGTAGAAAAGAGTATAATTGGCTCATCCGTTGAACCAGCAGTTGTACTTATTTGCAACTAAAATGTGACATGATTGCAACATATCTAAAAATGCAGAGATGTATCGCTGGAGGTGAGCATCCCTGCATTTTTTATGGGTACATTGTGATTCAATTGAAATAGTATGAAAGAACTATAAGGGGTATCGGTGGTTCACGGTAATTGCTTGTGTATTAACAAAAGCTTTATACAGATGAATGTAATCACTTAAAAAGGTGCAGGTTAATCAAAAAGATTGTGTTTATTCGCTCTTTTCTGAGCAATTTCATATACTTCTTCGTCTGCTCGGACGCCGATTACAATAATCATCATAGACGATTCGGTACGGCGAAGCTGATATACAACACGCAAACCAGCAGAGCGGAGTTTAATCTTCAGAAGTCCGGCAAGATTAGTACTGCTGTGATTACCAAGCGGTTTTCCATAACCTTGTTCTTCAACAGGCAGTGGATTTTGCTGAACTTTTTTGATGGCCTTCAGAACAAGAATACGCTGACTTCCATCTAGGTCTTTTAAGTCTTTTTCTGCTTCAGGAAGGTATTCTAGTTTCCAATTCATTCAATGTCTACCTCGTCAAAACCGGTAAGATCGTCTTCTGTAATACCAAGACGGCGGTTCATTTCTTCCTCAGAAATTAAAGTGGCAGGATTAAAGTGTGCCATACGTTCAGAAGCAACGGCAAGAAGACGAGCATCATTTACCTCATCCATTAGACGGACGTATTCTTCAGGGGAAATGAGAACACATTCTGCAACGTTGTTTTTCATTACGACTTTAGCACCACTCTGCTTCACATCTTCAAAAATTTTTCCAGCAAGGCCACGGTTAAATTGGCTGATCGGAACCGTATTTTTAATTGCACTCATAACAGATGCCATAATCGTCAACTCCTTTCTTTACTTGTATTATAGCAGATACCTGCAAAATATCAACTAATTAATCAATATATTTACTGACAAATATACGCGAAATGGAATCCTTTAGGTATTGCCTTTCGGGTGATGGTGATTTTATCTCCTAATGATTGAAATATCTTCTAAAAAATAGTGAAATTTAGGAGATAAATAATTACCTGGGAGATTGGTTATAAGAATTTACTGGAATAAAAAATTTATTAGGCTTGAACTTTTGAAGATTTTTGCAGCCAATATTAGCAAGTGTATTTATTTGCAACTAAAATGCGACACGATTGCAACATCCATAATATTGACTTCAGATTCTCTTTATAATAGAATGGTACTCGTAAAAAGAAGGCACGAAAAAGCAGTTTGTTTATGCAGGCTGCTTTTTTTGTGCCTTCTTGTCGTATAAATAATAGGAGGGCAACACATGGCGAACACAAAAAAAGCAATTGAAGAAGTAACGGAAAAAGAAATTCCACGCGCAGCCTATGAAGGTGTCTTAACAATCGACGTTGACGCACAGGTGGAGAGCGCACAGGAGCAGGAGGATACCAGATGGCACCAGCTACTTAATGCACACCGTACCAGAAAGGTACTCACAGGCCAGCTTGGTGGTATTGAGAAGCTGGAAAGCGGCTGGATGGTTGCAGTAACTTATTACAACGGTTTTCGTATTATCATCCCGATGAATGAAATGATGATTAACTTAAGCGGAGACGGCCGGGAGAACGCAGACACCTTAAACCGCCAGGTTCGTATTGCCAACAACATGCTTGGCTGTGACATTGATTTCATTATCAAGGATCTGGATACCAAAAGCCGGAGTGTGGTAGCCTCACGAAAGGATGCCATGCTGAAAAAGCGTCAGACTTTCTACATTGGAGAAGAAGGGGAGAAGCCGCTCCTGTATCCCGGAAGAATCGCAGAAGCCAGGGTGATCGCAGTAGCACCAAAAGCAGTACGCCTGGAGGTGTTTGGTGTGGAAGTATCCGTCCGGGCGCGTGATATGGCCTGGGAGTGGATGCTGGATGCCAGTGAAAAATTCCAGGTTGGTGACCTTGTCCAGGTTATGGTTAATAAAGTAGATGGTCAGGAACCAGAACAGATTAGCGTGGAAGTGGATGCCAAAACCCCGACGGCCAATCTCAATAAAGATAATCTTCGGAAATGCCACCGTCAGGGCAAGTACACAGGTGTGATCACAGAAGTTTATAAAGGCACGTATTTTATGAGGCTTGATATCGGGGTGAATGCCGTGGCACATTCGTGCAACATGCCAACCCTTCCGGGAAAGGGAGATAAAATCGGAATTGTAGTGACCAGAATTAACGATAATTACGAAGTCGCAGAAGGGATTATCACAAGGCTGATTAAAAGATATAAATAAAAATTAAAACTAACGAAAATCCTATTGACACAGAAAATGCGATTTTTTTAAAATCGGGACAAACAGGAAAGGAGACGAATGAAATGGCAAAAATGAAGAAAAAACAGCAGAATGAAAAACTGTATTGTCCCTACTGTGGCGGGCTGGCGGTGCTGCGTCCAGCAGAGTATGTTTATGGTGAGCGTAATTTAAATCCTGATAACTATTTGTATGTTTGCAGTGGTTACCCATCCTGTGATTCTTATATTGGAGTCCATAAAAAGAGTATGCGGCCTATGGGAACTCTGGCAAATGGGGATCTTCGCCATAAACGGATTGAAGCACACCGGGCGTTAAATAAGGTGGTACAGGCTGGCATCATGACCAAACATGGTGCTTATATCTGGCTGCAGAACCGCCTGTGCCTGCGGGAAAAGGACATGCACATTGGAATGTTCTCCGAGTACCGGTGTGAGGAAACTATCCGGGAGTGTAATATACTTATGGAACAATATGCAAAGACGAACCGAATTTCTTCCTGTGAGAAGAAAACGCTGGCAGCATGAGAAATGGAAAAAATATCCTGCGTTTGCAGGCGGATGAGGAAGATGTCTACCACCTGATGGATCTAAGGGAACGGTATTTTGTACTGATCGGAGCAAGCTCCCTTATAGAGGGAATCGCGGCTTATTTTCTGTTTTTCCAGATCCGATGCTGGGATCTCATATATCTGTGTGCGGCACTTTTCCTTGGGATTTTTCTTCTTCTAAGGCAGTCAAACAAAATCAGTAAAAGAATCATGGAAGCGGAAGTCTGTTACATGGAGCTGGATGAATTCAGTCTGGCAGTCTGCCAGCCGGAAAAAAACGGGCATTATGAGTGCTGCCGGATCTTTTATGAGGAGATTGATAGAATCGTAGAAGGCAGTCGCAGAGGAATCCCGGAATTTTACATTGTGTTGGACGAAAACGAAAACCGGGAGAGCTTTTTCCTTCTGGACGAGGAAGAGCAGGACCGGACGATCTTCCTTGTCCGCTCGTTTGGATTTAATCATCAGAGGTTTACGGAGTTTTATAGGAAGCTCCGCTGGAATGTTCCCGGAAAAACCCGGATCATTGGAACGAAGAACCAGGAGGTATGGAACCTTCGAAAACCAAATATCGAAGTCTGCATTGTGGCAGGAATGATTGCCTGTTATGTGATTCCGAAACTCCTGGAAGTTATGAAGCTACACTAGGAGGAACTGGATTATGAAATGGTACACAGCCATTGGATGCAAAATGGAAGATGATGAGGGCAGGCTTCTGGTAAAGATTGGCGGTCAGGAAAAGGTGCTCACAGAGATGGAAGCTATGCTGTGGGCGGCCCTTACCTGGAGCCTCTGTGCGGAAAATAAAATTTATTCCCAGATGTACCGTGTCTTATGTATTACATTTGGGGAAGCACATGCAACTGAGTGGGCGGATGAAGAGGATTTTTTGTTTTGCTTAAGGCGCCTGAAAAAACGTGGTCTGGTAGCGGAGTGTGATGGCGAGAGTAAGGAGGAAGCTTTGTGGCTCCTTCTTAGTAAATCTGTGGTATCGCCTGTCACGGATTCGTTTTCAGAGCGGTTAGGCGCATTTGCAGACGATCTGGCACTTGGAAAAGGACTGAAAATCGCATTGCGGGCTTTTAAAAGGCCCGTGTTTACCTATGAAGAGCGAATGGTTCTACAGCAGCTTGCAGGTGGTGGCTATATTCCTTATCATCTGGCAGAGTTAACCAGACAGGCGGGTGCCGTTCCCCTGTCTGTGGAAGAACGAAAGATCGTTCAGAAACAGGTCTTGCAGGAATTCATGCAGATCCTGGTTTCCCTATTTAAGAAGAAACAGTTTGTAATCAGCTGCATCCAAGAAGGAGGTCTCCTTGAAGAAAAAGAAGAAATGGAAAACATGGCTGTCTGAGCAGTACCTAAAATACAGAGAACATTATACCGGGATACCGGGCTTTTTTAAAAAGAGAATTGTGAATACCTTACTGTTATCGTTTCTCTTATTGTATGGAGGCTGTGCCCTTGGTCTGGCGCAAAAATCAGCTGGATTTGTGGGATGGACAGTTTTTTTGGCAGTCTGTGGAATTGGGTATGCGGGGTATATTTATTACCTGGCAGTTACAAAATCCTATGAGGTGGTGGAAGGAACTGTGACAGAGATCCATGCGGAACTTCTTTTTGATGGTTTTAAGAGGGTTCTGGTGCAAGGGGATGATGGGATTACCACAGAGCTGCTGTTAAATAAAGAGACAGTTGTCATGTATGGAAAAGCCTACCGCTTTTATTTTAACCAGAATGCACATGCATTCTCAGGAATTCGAAGGTTGGATGCAGCTTTTGATTTTGGAAATTTTTTTGGAGTGGAGGAAGTAAAAGAGTAATCCGGGGCAGGGAGTACCAGGCATGGTTCGAGTCCATGCCGCCCTGTTTCCATGTAAACGCATGGAAAATATGTATAAAGGAGAGCTATGCAATATGGCGGAAACAAAATGTGGAACCGTGAAATGGTTCAGCGCAAAAAAAGGTTACGGATTTGTAACCGGGGAGGATGGCGAGGATTACTTCGCACATTTCTCCCAGATCAAGATGGAAGGCTTTAAAATGCTTTCTGGCAAGCAGCCTGTACAGTTTGAAGTTGGAACGGACGAAAATGGAAGGGCACTTGCAATGAATATCCTTCCCATTTCGGTAGAGGAAGAGGCATAAAAGAAAACAAATTTTGAAACACAAAATATATAAAAAATGTGTTTGACAGCCACAACATGTTGTGGTAACCTTTAAATGAAATCATATTTTATCAGTCATCTATGGCTGATCTTATATTTTAGATCCGGACATTCCGGATGAATCTCTTTTGGGCGGTTCGCCCTAAACTCAGCAAATAAGTTAGAACATTGGAAGATACGAAAAGATAGGAATTCTTTTGGTGTCTTTTTTTGTTGCAAAATGAAGAAAAGGAGGAAGCAGAATGAGAAAAATCAAAGAGACCGTACTGGTCAAAATGGAAAAAAGGAATGCCAGATAACAGAAAAAGAAAGAAGAGGAGAACATTTTATGCAGGAAGTAAATTGGGATGCTGTAAATTTGTTAGAACTGGGAATGCTGCTTGATATGGCAAAAGATGGATATGAATTCCAGATTGCGGATGGAAGAATTAAGTCCATTGAAGTAAAGCTCCTGTCCTGAATGCAAAAGGAGGGGCTATGTACTATAAGGATGATTTTAATGTAACGTTTGAAGAGGAATCCGCTTTTTACAAGTATCTGGATGATGTGGAAAAACGGGCCGAATGGTTCCGGGCACAAAGCAAGGATCTGACAGTGGAAGCGGTTACGAAGGACAGTACCTGCACCCCGATTGGGAATATCAATCTGGAATATTTAAAAGAGGATACCATAAATAATTCCGGGCTGCTGATTAAAACCCCAGACCGCAGCTGTTTTCTTGGCATATCTGCCATCAAAAGCTTAAAAGGCAGGGCCAGGATAGACGGAAAGGCGCTTGCAGAATTAGACAAAGAAACACTTGCCTATATCCTGAACAAATGTCTGAAGGTCTCCAGGGGAAAATCCCTGCTCCGCTTTTGTGAAGGCAAGGTGTGGGCAGTCCTGTCTGGCGACGAAAAAGACTATTCTATCTTGTCCATGCCAGAGGTCTATGAAATTGCAGGGGCTTATATCTACAGCGATTTTGAATACGCGTCTTTTAAATCCGGATGTGCGGACCATAATCTGGTAAATGCGACCTGGGAGCTAAGAGACCGGCGACTGACCGAAGCCTACAAGGAACTGCTGGAACGCTATGGGAAGACTTTTAACGGAGAGCTGTATGCTTCGGTCCGGATCACCACCTCCGATGTGGGAAGTTCAGGAGCCAATATCTTCTATACGGTGTCCGTTCAGAACCAATATATTGTATTGGGAGAAAACTTGAAAGTGCGTCACAAAAACTGCAAGGGTACCGAAGACTTCAACCAGAACATGGCTTCTATTTTTGAATACTATAAGGAAGCTCTGCAGGAGGTCCTGCGGCTTAGTGAAATCTGGGTGAACCATCCTGCCAATGCCATGATCGGCGTTATGAAGCAGGCTGGTTTTTCCAAAAAGCTGATTGCAGAAACGGTAGAGCGTTTTCGGGCGGCAGCAGGGGATGTCCCCTGTAGTGCCTACGAAATCTATTGCGGGATCTGTGATGTGATTTCCATTGCAAGGCAGCAGGAAACGAATGCGAGAGGACTACTTCTTTTGGAGGAAAAAGTGGCAGCCTGTGTAAGCAAACGCTGGCATGAGCTTGATATGCCAGGTGAAATTAAATATTAAATAATGACAAAGGCAGGAACCCCTGTCTTTTTGTATGAAGGAGGAACATATGCAGTATCCGGACTGGGTTATGGAAGCAAAAAAATCCAGGGAATTACTTTCGTGGATACAGGATCCGGTACACAGTATTAAAAAGTTTCATAGCCAGCTATTCATAAAGTGCCAGGAAGAAAACTGCATGTTATTTTATGCAGCTTCTCCTTGGAGGGATTGTTTACAGCTTCGGAAACCAAAGCTTTGCAGCATACTTTATCTGCCGGATTATTCTTTGTATGAGGCAGATTCTGTATTCTATCAGGCGGTCGGGATACCTGCCGATTTTCTTTTTCCGACGAAAGAAAGTCTGAAGAAAGAGGTGGAAATGAAGGTTACCCATTTGGTGAAAAACATGATGGATACAAACTGGGATCAGCTTTTGCTTAAGTACCAGCACCAGAGGAGTAGCCTTGTTCCAAATATAAACCGGATACAGGTAGAGGAAACTTCCAAGAGATTCCTGGAGGCTGGAATAAAGCCTGAGGAGCTGTTTTACAGTCCAAGCTTTACCTTTGAAAAAGCGCAGATGGAATATACGGATGTGATGTTTCTTTACACCTTGAACCATGCGAAGAAGGCTGTAAAAATGATCGCAGATAAGTGGCTTTCGGAATCTTTTTGGGAGATTTCGCAAAAAAGAATCTACATTGGCTGTGTGCGGGAAGAAATGAAAGAGCTGCAAAAAGGTGCAGCATAAAATAAGGAGGAACTGAATTTATGGGTAAATATGCGTATCTGAACCTGACTCAGAAAATGATCAAAATAAGAAAGATGGTGCCAAAGCTGTTAAGAAAACGTTACAGCGAAGAGGTGCCCTATGATTTTGTGAGATTGGATGATGTCTATGAATACCTCACCCCTGCCTTAAATAAATACGGCGTGGATTTTGAGGTCCTTGGTGAAGTATCTACGCAGTTGGATGCTTCTGGAAATCCAGCCTATCTGACACCGTTTGGCAATATGTGGCGGTATGAAGCGGATTTAAAGCTTTGCTGGACAAATGCAGATCATCCAGAAGAAAAAAATTACAGTGATATTCATGTAGTCGGAACCAATGAGGTTCCAGACAAGGCCAAAGGTGCAGCCTGGAGCTACGGACTGAAGTATTATTTATTAAATAAATTCAACATCGTCCAGGCGACCACCGAGGATCCGGATATGCGAGGCCCTGCTCCGGATGGCGATAAAACAAAAAAAGAAAAAAGTGAGGAACCAAAGAAACCTGCAAAAAAACAGAACCAAAATGCGGTGCAGACAGAGCCAAAGAAGAAGGAAGCCAAAGAAGAGTCTGAAAATCCCCCGAAATCTGACTCTGCTTTCACTTCTACAAAAGAAACCGGGCAGTCTTTGAAGCAAAAAGAAACTACCTTGAAGACCGTTCGTAATGGAAACAGCAGAAGCAGTAAAAAGGCTGTTCCGGTTTCGGATGATTCTTTTGATCTTGAAATCAGTCCTGACGAGATCCGGGATGCACGCAAAGAGGAGGATGAAAATTTGCCTGGCCAGATGCAGTTTGGCATGGAAGAAAAAGATCTGGAAGAGAGTTTTCTGGAGGAAAACGAGTCTGAAGAAGAAACGCTTGGTACAAGTGAGGAACCCTTAGAGGAAACAGCAGATGAGATGCCAGACGAAGTGCCCGAGGATACAGAGCGTTTTGAAGCAGAAGCGGAAGAAATTTCTGGTGAAACCGAGGAAGAAGAGTTTCATTTTGTTCGTGCAGAAGACGAAAACCCCTTTGCAGATGACAGCGAAGAGGAAACAGACGAAGGCTTCGGTATGGAATCTGAGGAAGAAGAGCTGGAACGTGCCAGAAAGGTAATGTGCAATTTTGGTCTTTTTAGTGGAAAGACGCTCGGTGAGATGATGGAAAACCCAAAAGGGGCAGACACAGTCAGATGGATGGCAACCGGTTATTACGGCAGCAACATGGAAATGGTAAATGCTGCAAAGATTATTGTGGCACATGAAAAACAGAACAGACTTGCAGCATAAACGTATTGTGGCTCCGGGAGAACGGAGCCACATTTTTTAGGAGGGATTATGTACGAACATCCATTTACCATAAAAGAAGTGGCGTGGTTACTGTCCATACGGTGCCTTGAAGGAGGATCAGATCAGGAGTTTCCGGTGGAATGCCCCTATTGTGGCGATACCAGAGGAAAATGCAGCTTTTGCATTAGCAAAAATGGGGAAATCAAAAACGTTTTCCATTGTTTCCACTGCGGGCAGGGCGGAAATATGCTTACCCTGTATGCAGACATTATGGGGCTTTATGGAGAAGACCGGTGCAAAACAGCTTATCAGGAAATCATAAACCGCTTGGAAAATGGCGGTCAGGTGACAGGAAGTACCTATAAAAAGATAACTTGCCGTTACAAGGCCAAAACGGACGAGGTTAAAAGATCCCCAGAATACGTGGACCTTGTGTACCGTCAGATGCTTTCCCTTTTGCAGCTTCACACCCTGCATAAACAGGACTTGAAAAGACGTGGTGTGACAGATCCGGAAATAAAGGAACTGGAACGAAAGGGCTATAAAAGCATTGAACCCAAAAAGGCAGGGACTATTGCGAAAAAACTATTGGAAAAAGGATTTAGGCTGGACGGAATCCCAGGTTTTTTTCGGAATCGGGACGGCATGTGGGAAGCTTCGTTTTATGAGGGAAACAGAGGCTACCTGTGCCCTGTGTATTCCCTGAATCATAAAATAAAGGGCTTTCAGATCCGGGTTGACCATCCGGTGAACAAAAGAAAATATATCTGGTTTACAAGCAGTGGGTTTGATGGAGGGACTTCAAGTGGCAGCCCGGCCGGGGTGTCCGGCTATATAAGCCCGGTACAAAGGAGCATCCATGTAACAGAAGGAATTTTAAAGGCAGAGCTTGCCAGCCTAAGAAGCGGATATCCTTATATTGGAATCCCAGGGGTTGGAAACTATAAAAGTCTGTTGCCTGTGCTTGCAGATTTAAAAAGCAGGGGGTTACAGACCGTGTACGAATGTATGGATATGGACAAAATGATGGATCTTACCTGCCGTTGTGACTGTATGGAAAAGTGCATCGTATGTGGGACACCAGAACGGTTGTTGAGAAAGCAGGAGTGCCCACAAAAAAGGAGAAAGCGTGATACCATCCGGAAAGGATGCCTTAAACTGTACGACATGTGCGAAAAGCTTGGGTTAAACTGCCAGAGAATCAGCTGGGACACGGATACAGACGGTTTGTGGCTCGGCAATTACAAGGGCGTGGATGACTGGATTTACAGCAAGCCACCAGAAGAAAAAGAGAGTTTTTATTGATTTAGTCAAATAAAAGGGGATCTGAAATCTGTATTCAGGTCTCTTTTTATCTGGCTAAACAGGCCAGTAGAAAGGAGAAAAAGATGGAAATCAGGGACAGACCATGCCTGGTAAAAACCAGGGACAGACCATTATCTAGGAGAGGAGAAAAACATTGGGTAAATTTAAGGGAAAAAGGTGGCTTGCAGGTGCAATGGCGGTTATGCTGTGCTGCAGCAGCTTCCTTCAGACAGGTGTTTTTACAGTATCCGCTGAAGCGGAGGCAGAAGTGGCACAGGAAGCTATGCAGGAACCTGCGGTCGTAGAAAAAACAGAAGAGGAACTGATTACAGAAACCGTTACGGATCCGGCTTTTGCCATCACAATTGAACAGGGAACCGACTTTGAAGTAGAGAAGGATTTTACAGGGTTAGGCTTAAAAGATGGTGACAGGGCAGAACTGAAAAAGGCTGCCATGGAGGACGGAACCACATTTGATTCTGGAAGACCGGGGATCTATAAATGTGTTTACCGGATCACACCCAAAGAAGGTGATTCTTATCTGGTTGCAAGAACCATTACCGTAACTGAAAAAGAACCAGAAACCCAGGCTGCTGGAAATTCCGGTTCTGAGGAGTCTGGGGACAGCGAAGATCCTGACCCTTTGCCGGAACAGCCAGCAGTTGCTGTGGAAGTTCCGGCAGAAGAGGAAAAAAAGGATGCAGATCTGGCAGAGATACCAGTAGAAGGTGAAGAAGCAGATGTGTCTATAGAAACGGAAGTGGATACAGAAGTGGATACAGAAGAGAAACCGGAGAACACAACAGAGACAGTTATTCAAGAGGATGATGGTTTTGGTTCCGAGATTCTGCCAGAGGAAGAGTTTGACTCTGAACTGGAACGCGCTGAGGAAGAGAACACTGTGGATCCGGAGACCGGCTTGACGCTTGGCGAAGTGTTGGAGCAGGCAGAGGAACAGGAAATTGATTTTTTAAGCCTGGAAGAGGGCGAAACGGTTTCTTTTATTGCTACCTATGCCAGCACCAGAACCGATGTGGATGTGACAAGGGGAACCTGCTATTACTACAGTGATTATGGGCTTGGCAGTTATCTGACCTATAAATATACGGTCAAATTTGACAATGTCAGTGCAACCGCTTATTGTATTCAGCCCTCGAAAAACAGCCCTGGGGATGGTGTGTATAAGATCACCAAACTTGGGGATGGCAAAAAGCTTGCAAAAGTGTGCTACTACGGAACCAAAGCTTCTGGTGTAAATGGCTTTTTCAAACAGGAACATCCGGATTTTTCTGCAGGGAAACAGTTTGTTATCACTCATTTGGCCGTGTCTTATGCAAGCGGAGGTGACGATGCTTTTTCCGGGGCAAACTCTACCGGACAGGCTCTTGCCATGGAACTTTATGAATACTGCATGGCACAGCCGGATATCCCGGATGTTGCCATGGAGTTTTCCAATGACAACGTAACTGCTTATATAGATGGAAATGAGCAGCGTACCGAAGAAATCAAGTTTAAAGCGGATTCCTTACAGAACATTACCATGAAGCTTCCATCTGGCGTGGTTTTCCATAACGTGGATACAGGAGAAGCAAGTGCTGCCGGAGTCAGTATAAAATTATATGGTGGAACTACTTTTTACTTATCCGCACCGCTTGACCAGGCGGCAAAGGTAGCGGGAGCCTGGAAGTCTACGATGAAAGGTTACATTACGAAAGACTTTTCGGCGTATAAAGTAACGACCGGTACCGATACCCAGAACCTTGCCCTGGTATTTGGTGAGGGCGTCGACGATGAAAAATTCATAGATTTTTCCGTCACCTGGCTTCAGCAGGCTACTATCGAGATTATCAAAAAAGATAGGGGCTCCAATGCCCTGTTAGCAGGTGCGGTCTATGGTGTCTATAGCGACGAGGCATGCCAGAACCTGATTACAGAAATGCCGCCAACGGATGCAAATGGCGTTTCTTCTGTGACAATTGACAAAACCCAGGATGTGGTTTACTTAAAAGAGATCACAGGTCCCTCTGGCTACCTTGTGGATGCTACCGCCCACGGCGTGTCACTTGTGATGGGAAGCAAAGTTACACAGGAGCTGTTTGACGATGAGAAAAAGGCTTCCCTTACCGTTTACAAAGAGGGTGAGGTATTAACAGGGGCAGATGTAACGGATGAAAAGGTAACCTTCCGTTATGAAACAAGAAGGCAAAAAGGTGCGGTATATAATGTCTATGCAGGAGAGGACATTGTGGCTGCAGATGGATCTACTATTTATCAGAATGGTGCCCTTGTAAAAGAAGGTCTGACAACCGGTGAAGACGGAAGTGCAACCCTTGATAACTTAAACATAGGAACCTACGTGGTAACCGAGACACAGGCACCGGATAAGCTGGTCTGCACAGGCGAATCCCAAACCGTAACCTTATCAGCTGCCGGTGAAAATGAAGAAGTTTCTTTTAGCACGGTTACCTTTACCAACGACAGACAAAAAGCCTCCGTATCTTTGGTAAAACAGGATGGGGAAACCAGACAGCCGCTTACAGGTGCTGTTTTTGGAATGTATGCAGGGAATGATATTGTATCTGCAGACGGGAATGTGATCGTCAGAAAAGACACCCTGATTGAAAAGGTAGCTACTGGTACGGATGGAAAAGCAGGTTATACCGCAGACCTTCCGGTTAACAATTCCTACTATATCAAAGAACTTCAGGCACCCCAGATGTACGTGTTAAATACTTCTGATGTTTATTCCTTTGCATTTAATTATGCAGGGGATAAAGAGAAAAAAGTAGAATTTACACATACTTTTACAGATGAGCGCGTCCGTGTGAATATCCATCTTACAAAGGAAGACAGTGAGACGGGAAAGAACGCACAGGGAGATGCAACTTTAGAAGGTGCTGTTTATGGCCTATATGCAAGGGAAGCAATTGGTTACCCGGATGGCAGCAGCGGTGTCCTTTATCCAAAAGACGCCCAGGTTGCTACACTTACCACCGACAAAGCTGGAAATGCAAGTGTATCCGGTCTCTATCCTGGAAAATACTATGTAAAAGAGATTACTCCGCCTGCAGGTTATGTCCTGGATGAAGAAGAGCATGATGTGGAAGGCGGTTATGAAGGTGACCAGTTGAAAGAAATCGATTGTACCATTACAGTTGCCGAGAATGTGAAAAAACAGCCGTTCCAGCTGATTAAGGCTGCAAATAACGGAAAAACAGATGCCGATCTGTTAAAAGGCGCCGGATTTTCCGCTTATCTCGTAAGCAGCTTAAGTACAAAAGAGGATGGTTCCTATGATTTTGCAAATGCCGTTCCTGTAGTACTGACAGAAGATGGAAAGACCGAGATCTTTACAGACGAAAAAGGCTATGCCTGCACAATCCCCCTTCCATATGGAACTTATGTGGTAAGGGAAACCACAACACCGCATAATTTTAAACCGGTTGCTGATTTTACGGTTATAATCAGCGAAAATAAGTCAGAGCCACAGGTTTGGCGGGTCCTTTTAGACGGAGAATTTTCTGCAAAACTAAAAATCATTAAACAGGATGATGAAACCAAGAAGCCGGTCCTGGTTGCAAACACCGAGTTTAAGATTTACAACCTGGATGAAGGAAAATACGTGGAGCAGACCACAACTTATCCAAGTACCGTTACCCATAAATCTTATTTTACGGATGAAAATGGTTATCTGATTCTGCCAAGTGCCTTAAAATGTGGCAACTACCGCATTGAAGAAGTGACTGCCCCGGACGGCTATACCCAGAATACCAATTTCGTTGAGATTAAAGTAGACAGCAACACTGCTTACCAGATGGATTCCACAACTGGGGATGCGATCATCACGGTTGTCTATGAGAACCATCCGGCAAAAGGAAAGCTCATCATCCATAAATCTGGGGAAACCTTAAAATCTTTCAAAAAAGATTTTATCTACGAGGAAACTTCCCTTTCTGGTGCTGAGTTTGCGGTTTATGCCGCAGAGGATATTTATACCCCGGATCACCAGGTGGATGAAGCGGGCAACCGCACTGTCATTTACCCAAAAGATACGCTGATCCAGAAGGTTACCACAGATGAAAAAGGAGAGGCCATTCTAAATGATCTGCCCCTTGGTACCTACCGTGTTGTGGAAACCAAAGCACCAACCGGGTTTGTCATTAACTCGGACAGCCAGGAGCTTACCTTCCTGTATAAAGATCAGAACACTCCAGTTGTGGAAGAAACCGTGGAATTTTCCAATAAGCGCCAGAAGGTAGAACTTAAAGTGGTGAAAGAGGATGCCGAAACTGGTAAAAAGCTGGAAGGTGCCGAGTTTGGAATTTATAACAATAATGACATTTATTTCGGCGATAAGGTAATTGTAAAGGCAGATACCCTGCTTCAGAAGGTAAAGAGTGACAAAAATGGGCTGGCACAGATTACCCTGGACCTGCCGCTTGGCAAGTATTATGTGAAAGAGCTTCAGGCACCGGATGGCTATGTTTCCTCGGATGAAATCCTGGAATTTGATGCCAGCTACCAGGGACAGGATGTAAAAGTAATCAAATTAAAAGCCACCAAGAAAAACCAGCCAACCACCGTGGAAATCACAAAGGCAGATGTAACGACCGGCGTGGAACTGGACGGAGCTTCCTTAATTATCCTAAATAAAAAAGGCGAAGTGGTAGATTTCTGGACATCTGTAAAAGACAAGCCGCATGTAATCAAAGGCTTAAAGGTTGGAGAAATCTATACTCTCAGGGAACAGATCGCACCATACGGCTATTTACGCACCACTGATATCAGCTTTCAGATTTCCGATACCGCAGAGGTACAGAAGGTAAAGATGGAAGATGATGTGCCGATTGCACGCCTGCTGGTAAATAAAAAAGGGGAGTTCATAGATGATGTTACCCTACTTGACAATGCAAAAGGTGTGGTAGAGCATTTCTTTAGTTATGTAACCGGAAGCCTGATGGATGTTTCCTTTAACGTGTACGCAGCTGAGGATATTAAAGCAGCGGATGGTGTCAGTGAAAATTACTATACAAAAGATCAGCTGGTGGGTACCATCACAACCGACGGAACAGGTATCGCAGAGCTTGACAATCTGCCTCTTGGTAAATATTACATTATCGAAAAAGAAACCTCCTATGGATATGTATTGGATGATGAGCCAAGATATGTAGACCTTACCTACCGTGACCAGGATACCCCGGTGGTAACCTATAGTGCAGACTGGCAGAACCGCCGCCAGAAGGTGCAGGTAAATGTTCTGAAAAAAGAAAAGGACAGCGACAAGGTTCTCTCCGGAGCCATCTTTGGACTGTATGCAGCGGAAGATATTGTATCGGCAAGCGGCAAAGTTCTGATTGAGAAGGATACTATCATTGAATTGAAGACCACAGATGAAAGCGGATGGATTCACTTTATGGCGGACCTTCCGATCAATGCAAAGTATTACCTCAAAGAAATCTATGCACCAAACGGGTATGTGCGTGGAACCGAAATTCAGGAATTTACCTTCGAATATCAGGGCGACAAAACCACCCAGGCTGTTTATGAGTTTATTTTTGAGGATATGCAGACCTCTGTGGAACTTTCCAAAGCGGACTTAACAGATGGAAAAGAGCTTCCTGGTGCATCCCTGCAGGTATTGGATTCCAATGGAACTGTTGTGGATGAATGGATTTCTACCGAAGAACCACATATGATCCGTGGCCTGTTAGTGGGGGAAACCTATACGATGGTGGAAACCAAACCAGCAGACGGCTATACCACTGCAGAGAGCATTGAGTTTAAAGTGGAAGATACAGCCGAAGTTCAGAAGCACCAGATGCTAGATGATGTAACAAAAGTGGAAATCAATAAAACCGATGTGACAGATTCCAAAGAAATCCCAGGTGCGAAGCTGACCATCCTGGATAAAGATGGAAAAGTAGTAGAAAGCTGGGTATCGAAAAAAGATCCGCATATGGTGGAAAAACTTCCGGTTGGAACCTATACCCTTCGAGAAGAACAGGCCCCGGATGGTTACCTGGTTGCAGAAGAGGTATCTTTCGAGGTTAAAGATTCCGGAGAAGTCCAAAAGGTTGAGATGAAAGATGCCCGCCCGGTTGGAAAACTGGTTCTTAAGAAAACCGATGCAGAAGATGGCTCCCCTCTTGCCGGAGCAGAGTTTGAGCTTCGGATCAAGAAATCTGGAAAAGTTGTGGCAACCCTTGTCACAGATGAAGAGGGCGTTGCTACAAGCGGAGATATTCCAATCGCTTCTTATAAAGATGGAAAGATGAAAAAAGAAATCGAGTATATCCTGGTTGAAACCAAAGCGCCGGATGGCTATGTGAGAAGCGAAAAAGAGGAATCCATTGTATTTACCTACCAGGATGATAAGACAAAAGAGATCGAGATCACAAAAGAGCTTACCAATGAGCGGATCCCGACTGGTGACTATGTAAAATCCCCGAAAACTGGGGATGATACCAATATCTGGCTGCCAATCCTTCTTCTTGTTTTATCCGTTGGAGGAATAGCCGGAATCTTCTGGTACACCAAAAAGAAAAATCACGAGGAATAAGAAAACTGGACTGTCACGTTTGTGGCGGTCCTTTTTTCTTGCAAAAACATTGGAAATGGAGGAAGTTATGAAGCAGGTAAAAGAAATGGGGATTGTAGCGGTGTGCCTTTTGCTGCTTGGCTTTGGTATCTGTATGGGAATCGGAACTTATCTTATGTACCGGGATGGAGAAGAGGAATATGACAACCTGCGGGAATACGTTGCCGTGGAAGAACCAAAAGAAAGGAAAGATGGAGAAACACCAGAGGAAAACCAGGAAGAAACGGTTACCGTGGATTTTGAAGCTCTAAAGAAAATAAATCCAGAGATCATTGCCTGGATACGGATCCCGGACACCAGGATTGATTATCCGGTTGTGCAGGGAACTGACAATGAATATTATCTGAAGCATACCTTTAAAAAGACGGAACATGTGGCAGGAAGTATTTTTCTGGATAAAGATAATAGTCCGGATTTTACCAACCGTAAAACTATTCTATACGGGCATAATATGAAAGATGGCAGCATGTTTCAGGGGCTGCATAAATATGAAAGTGAATCGTATTTACAGGAGCATAATAAGGTATATCTGTATTTACCAGATGGGGAAGCCTTAACCTATACCGTCATAAAATGTGGCTATGTAAAAGCGGATAGTGATACCTTCTGGCTGGGAGAACAGGTGGAGACCAGGACACTTTTGTTATCCACCTGCGGCTCTGATTCTTCAAAACGGCTAGTGCTTTTTTGTGAACTGCCAGAGAAAGGTGAAGAGTCAGAGACAAATGGTGAGGATATAAGTATAGAAGTCTTTTAATTGCAGGAAGTTAAAATGCCATCTTTGATAGCAAAATTATCAAAGATGGCATTGTTTAGAAAGTGAAACTTAATTCGAGTTATTATGGCGTTTCCATATTTGCAGAAAAGGAAGTTATGGTCTCTGATTGCTTTGTGTGAAATTTTAACTGATTTTCAATATCACGTCCAGCGTACATTACTCTAAGAATTGTTACGACTTTCTTATTGGAATCAGGAATATAAAATATCACATAATTATCTACAGGTAATACACGAAGTCCACGACTTTTCCATGGTTCATTTTCATATTTTCGATACCGTTCTGGCATAATATCCAGACTTAAAATCTGTTCTTCAAGACGATCAAGCTGTCCGCTTGCATTTTCAGGGGATTGCAATTCAAATGCAATATATTCAAAAATCCCTCTTAAATCGTTGTCAGCCTGTTCAGATAATTCAACCTCATAGATCATATGCCATAATCATTGCGGATATCTGCAAAGGCTTTTTTCGCATTTTTAGCCCGTCCAGCTTGCATATCCGAATATCCTTTCTCCAATTCTTCATTGAATTCTGTTTCAGATAATGTATGAATGTCAACTGGTCTTGAAGATGGTAATTTCACTTCAAATGGAAGTCCCCTCTGTAAAATAATCTGTTTATAAAACATATTAATAGCACTGGAAGCTGGAATTCCAAGCGTAGACAAAATGTTTTCTGCTTTTTCTTTTACATCTGGTTCGATTCGTGCATATAAATTTGCTGATTTTGCAGCCATATAGATCCGCTCCTTTCAAGAGAAATAAGATATCTATAGTTATTATACACAAATGTCAGTACAATAGCAATACAATCTTGGGATTGAATCAGGTATAAATGGTGAATAGCTACTGTTCTGGAGACGATAAGATATATAGCAGAATATCTTCTTGACTATGATATATATCGCGATATGTACTAAACATAGAAAAGGAGCTTTGCTATGATGACAGCAAAATTGTTTGAAGATGCAGTGCAGAGTGCAACGGTGGAATCTGTTCATGCAGATTATATCATTACAAGAAATTTGAAAGATTTTACCAAAAGTAAAGTTATGGCATTTACACCAACCGAACTTTGGGCAAGAATTTGACTCTTGTGGTAAAAATGAAAAACATATTGTTTATAACACAAAATACAGAAAATGAATTATAACACAAAATACAGAAAATGAATTGTTGACGCATACTATATCTTGTGTTATTATGATTTTGAGATTTGTATTTGTGCCTGTAAAACAGGTAAAAAAATTTGGTTTCGGAGAAGCCCGAAAGAAAAATATGAGGAACATGGTTCCTGCCTTTTGTGAGAAATTAGGTCATTTAGAATGAAACGTTCTAAGTGGCCTTTTTTTATTGCAAAAAAACAAATACGAATCAACATCTTGAAAGGAGGAAAAATAAAAAATCCAAAAGAAAGGAGATCGGAAGAACTGGTAAAAGAAGGAAAATGATAACGGACATTTGGGATTCATTCTGAATGTTTTTTGTTATCGAATCAAAAACAACAAGGAGTGTGCACATGAATAAGTCTATATTTATCGGACGGATGGCAACGGATCCAAAGGTGATGTCTTCAGCGGGAAAAAAGACAGTCGCGTATTTTCGGATTGCGGTTGAGCGAAATTTCAAGCAGGAAGGAGCTCCGAATGCTGATTACTTTAGCTGTGTCACATTTGGGGAAAGAGCTGAGTTTGTAGCAAAGTATTTTTATAAGGGCAAAAAAATCGCTTTAGAGGGCGAGATGCATAATGATAACTATACAGGTAATAGTGGCGAAAAAGTATATGGTATGAGACTGCTTGTAAACGACATTGAGTTTGTAGACAGTAAGGACGAAAGTGAAAATGTGAGCCAGAACGGACGTACCAATCGGAATTCCTCACAGCCCTCACGAAATAGTGGATCAAATTCCAATGGACGATCCAGCCAGAATCCAGGAAATTCCTATCAAAATTCGCCATACTACAAAAACACGAACCAGGGGAAAACAAACCGTACAGGAAGTAAACCACAAAGAGCCCAGTCTTCACGCCAGACTTCACAAAACCGCTACAACGTAGACGAGGAATTTATGAATATGGGAAATGAAGAGATGGGAGATTTTTGCTGATAACAAAGGAGAAAAAATGGAACGAGTAAAAAAATGGTGCCAGGCACACCAAAAAGCCTGCCTGATAACTGGAATTATAGGAATGCTTCTGTCACCCTTTTTATGGCCGCTGTTTTTAGCAGTGATTGTACAGAGTCTGACACTGGGGCTTCCAATTGCAGCAGGTATCTATTGTTACAAATATCTAAATGAAAAAAAGGAGAATCCGAATGAGAATGATGAACAAAAACACAGCCACCCTGAAACCAAGAAACCAGCTCCCGGTAAAGTACGCGGTCATGCTGAAGCGCCCGGTGGCGTTCAAAAGAGTCCGGATGAAACGCGGTCAGAACCGGTAAAACAGAGGAGAAAGCAAGGAAGAAAACAGGGAAGAAAAAGAGGTGTTTCCGGAGGTGATGGACCAAAATGAAATGTAAAGCAGTCCGGTGTATCTATTACAATGCAGGAAATGGATACACCGTTGCCTCCTATGTAACGGAAGAAACACTTCCCAAGGAAGTAAGCAGCCAGAAAAATGGCAGATATGGCATGTTTATGGCAATTGGAAATGAGCTTCCGACTGAGGATGGCCTTGAAGTAGAACTGAACGGAACCTGGAAAGACGGAAAATTTGGAATGCAGTATAAGGTTTCTTCTTTTCAGATTGCATTACCCACGAGCACAGAAGGAATCAAGGTATACCTGGCCTCTGACCTTATTAAGGGAATCGGGCCAGTACTTGCCGAGCGGATTGTAGACCGTTACCAGGAAAATACGTTTGAAGTTCTTGAAAAAAATCCTGAGAAGTTACTGGAAATCAAAGGCATTACCCGAAAAAAGCTCTCAGAGATTCTGGAAGGATACCGTGGCAGCGAGACTTTGCGGCAGTTAATTGTGACCTTATCTCCCTTTGGGGTGACACCAAGGAAGGTGGCGCAGATCCAGGAACACTTTGGAAATGCAGCCCCACTCATTATTCAGAACACGCCATTTCGTTTGTGCGAGATTCCTGGGTTTGGATTTCTAACGGTGGATCCGATTGCGGTAAAAGCAAAGAATTTTAAGCCAGATGAGCCTATGCGGATTAAAGCAGCGATTCTTCATATTATGTCGGAAGCAGAAGGCGAAGGCCATCTATACCTGACTTGTGAGGAAATCTTAAAGCGGACAGCCCTGCTTTTAAATCATAAAAAGGAAACCGGACTGGTGCCAGAAAGAGCCATCCGGGATGCCGGAAATGAAATGATCCGTAAGGATGGTACCCTGGTGTGTAGTGATGGCGGATTTTATTTAAAGAATAGTTTTCGTGCAGAGCTTGGAGCGGCCGCTTCCTTAGTCAAACTGATCCTGCGAGGTGGGACGCAAAGTTATCAGGTGGACTCCATTATAAGCAGCATTCAGAAAAAAGAGAAGATTCTACTAAATGCCAGGCAAAAAGAAGGAATTTTAAAAGCATTTCAATATCCGGTTACCATCATTACCGGAGGACCTGGACGTGGAAAGACGACAGATATCAGCTTTATCATTGAGGTAGAGAAAATTCTTCATAAGAACGCGGAGATACTGTTATGTGCTCCAACTGGTCGTGCCAGACGAAGGATGAGTGACTGTACTGCCTGCCCCGCCCTGACGATTCATAAAGCAATTGGGTTAAAAGGAGAAGCGGGTGAGGAAGAATGGGACGAAGAGAGTATGCTGGAGGCATCTCTTATCATTGTGGATGAGTGCAGTATGATCGACATGCCACTTATGGATAAGTTTTTGTCTCGGGTTCCTATTGGAACCCGCCTGGTATTCTTAGGCGATAAAGACCAGCTGGAATCAGTGGGACCGGGAAACGTATTTAAAGAGATGATCGAATCTGGTGTGATCCCAGTTACGATACTAACAGAGAGCTTCCGGCAGGAAGGAAAATCCACAATTATTCAGAATGCGGATAAGATAAACGAAAGGAAAACCAATCTGGTTTTTGATGATACATTCCAGTTTTATCCGGCAAAAGATGATGAAGAAGCTGCTGAAATTATCCAGAAACTCTACCGGGAAGAACTTCAAAAAAACGAAAACCGGGTAGAAGGGGTTCAGGTGCTCTCCCCGCTTCGAAAGGATACGAAGGTAGGTGCAGATGCATTAAATCCTGTCCTTCGGGATATCGTGAATCCGAAGCGGTATGGTTATCCGGAAATTAAGAATGGATCGACTACATATCGGGAGCGAGATCTCGTTATGCAGCTGAAAAATGAGGAAGATGTGGCAAACGGTGACGTTGGAGAAGTCCTAAATATCTATAAAGCAGACGGGAAAAGCAGGATGCGTGTAGATTTTGGGGATGGAAAAATCATGGAATATACCGAAGGGGATATATGGCCGCTAAATCTGGCTTATTGTATCACAGTCCATAAGGCACAGGGTTCGGAATATCCAGTAGTGATCCTGCCGATGCTCACCTGTTTTTATCGGATGCTGCGGAAAAATCTTTTCTATACCGCAGTCACAAGAGCAAGGCGTGGGGTGAAAATAGTAGGAAGTAAAAAGGCAATGGTAATCGCAATCAATAACGATACGGTGAGCAAACGAAATACCATGTTTGGTTACCGGATCAAAAAGATTTACAAAGCCTACCTGGAACAGGAAAAGAAATCAGCATAACAAAGATCAGCAGGATATGAGACGCGAAATGCTCATACCCTGCTTTTCCATATGGAGGAATCAAAATGCCAGAAATCTGTTTTTATGAACCATGGACCTATCAATTGGCATTGCCGGAAAAAATTGAGGCATATTTAAAGTTTGCAAAGAAAAAAAGAATCAGCTATGAAGCGGAAGACTGCTCCAGATATAATACGCGGACAAATGGAAAATCTGCCAAGCTTCATCCGCCCACTTTGGCTGCTATTTTTAAGCTTTTTGGAATGAAAGAGAAAGAAGAAGGTGCTGCCGGAATTCAGCTGGCAGAAAAGTCTGTTCGTTATTTTTGCCTGGAGTACCCGGTGGAGCAGGAACTTTGTGTCATGACGTACAATTATCAAAACGGAAGATTCTGTGGAATTAGAAAGAAAAAGGATCCCGCAGGAGAAACAACAAAGATGCCTGGCGTTTTAAAGGGAAAATCTACCGGGGAAGAGTATCTTGCAATGCTTGTCTATGCAAGTATAGTTCCCGAAAGCCAGTATTACGACGATGAGTTTCATACCTGCTTTGACGAACTGAAACGTGCTGTAAAAGCAGGACTGGCGGGGCAGGCACTTAAAATGTCCTTTCGCTGCTGCGATAACCTGTATCTGCGGATGACTGCCACAACGGAGGACGCCATTTCTTTTGACCGGAACCAGTTTGCGGAAGGAAAACTGAAGGATAGTTTTCATCCCTTTGACCTTAACTCCGGAATTTATGCGCCAAATGCCTGTATAATTGGTACTTTTAAGGTGCTGGGAGTAAAAGGGAGGAAGAAAGGTGCTGCTATTTCGGAGTTAAAGATGGAGTATGCAGGACATTTTAACTGCCAGCATAGTGAAAAAGAGAGGATCCCCACGCTTCCAGAGGATTACATTGTGAGCCAGGAGGTGGAAGAAATCCTGGAAATGGTCGTTCATACCCCGGCAAGGCTTTTTATGATGACGGGGGAAGCTGGAACTGGAAAAACCACAGATGCCAGGATGATCGCACAGATATTAGGCCTTCCCTATTATGTATTTACCTGTGGCCCTGGTACAGATGAGCTGGAGCTTCTTGCAAGTACGGTACCAAACATGGGAACGAAAAAGAAAACGCTTCCAGTGCTTCCAGCCTTTTACGACCTTCAGATGGATCCAGCTTCCGCACTTTGTGTACTTAGCGGAACCTATGAAGAGGGCATTTCAGAAGAAGCTGCATTTGAAAAACTTTTGCGCCTTGCTTATGAAAAAGGATATGAAAGTGCAAGGGCAGAGAAGGATTTTTTGTTGCGGGAATCAGAGATCATAAAAGCGTGCCGTCTTCCTTCCGTTTTGGAAATTCAGGAGCCGTCCATGATTGAAAAACCAGGGACGCTTACAAGACTGAACTCTCTTTTTGATGATGGAGCGGTGACAGATCTGATTAATGGGGAAAAAATAAAGAGAAATAAAGATACCATTGTGATTATGACTACAAACCTGGATTATGTGGGCTGCGGAAATTTTAACCAGTCGGTCTTATCCCGTATGAGCCTGATCCAGCCCAAGCAAAATCTCACAGAAGAGGAAATGAAGCGGCGGGTTATTGCACGTACCGGATATGGGGATGAGAAATTCTTAAACTTTATGGTTTCGGCCATTCAAAAAATCCATGCTTATCTGAAGGAAGAAGATCTTCAGGATGGTGTGTGCGGCTATCGGGAACTGGAAAACTGGGTGCGTACCTTTCAGGCAATTAAAGATGTCAGGCGCGCGGCACAGGTTGCGGTTATCAGTAAAGCCACAATGGATCCGGAGGAACAGGAACATCTGATGAAGACCTATGTGGAACCGTATTGTTAGAAACGGGAGAATCGAAATGAAGGATACTTATAGAGAGCGGATCAAGGAAGAACAAAAAAAGTTAAGCCCCAGTCAGGTCTTTTTTTCAGAAGGTTACCGGAAACTTTTTCGGGACCTTGCAAATGAAGTGGCAGGGGAAAAGCTGGAGCAGCTGCTTTTGTACCAGAGTACAGAAGACGGACTGGCAGGCTGGAATGATGGGAAACGAATCGGCATCAACATTGGCAATCTCATCACAGGCAGCTTTTTAGAACTGGAACAAAAAAGTGACAGCCTGATCGGGATATTAGGACATGAATGCGGCCATGCCAGATTTACGGATTCTGCACTTCGGAAAGTCTATGTGCAGAATATGCTGGCAGGTGTCTGGTATCCGGATGCACCAGAGCCGGAAAACGAGGACGAAGAAAAAGCCCTGAATGAGATGGATACCTGTCTGGCCGGGAAAAATCCAGTGGTGGTTCCCCTTCTGACAGAATGTGCGTCTTATATCAGCAACCTTTTAAATGATGTGTACATAGAGGAAAAGATGTGCAGCCTGTTTCCTGGAAGTATCAAAAAAGGAATTCTGATCAACCGGAGACGAAACGTGGAATGGATTCCCCCGTTAAAAGAACTGCTAGAGGGAAATTCAGATCCGGTTTCTGTTTTTTTAAAGGTACTTGTACAGTATGCCCTCCGGGGATATGCCAATTCCTGGAATATGGAAAGCTGTGAGATGCTGGATACCTTAAATGAAGTGAAGCAGTTTGTGGATCTGTCGGTGACAGCGGACAGTGATCTGATCCGTTACCAGGCCACCAACCAGATTCTGCTTAAGATGTGGAAGTATTTTCGGAATCTTTTGGAAGAACTGAAGCAGGAATGCAAGGAACCAGAAGAAAACGAGGAAGAGCCACCGCAGGAGGAAGAACCGTCGGAAGCAGAAATGTCTCAGGAAGAACCGTCGGAAAAAGAACCGGCAGAAGTGGACGAGCCACCGGAGGAACCGTCGCAGAAAGAACCACCGCAGGAAGAACCGGCAGAAGAAAAATCAGCAGGGGAAGAAAATTCTACAGAGGAAGATAGAAAAGAGGCATCCCAGGGAAATGGAAAATCCATGGGAGAAGAGGAAGAAGAATCCTCCACAGAAGAAACGGAATCCAAAGGGGAAGAAGAACCTGTAAAAAAAAGTGATACTTCTGGAGATAACAACCGGGAAGCTTCTAAGCAGACCGGGGAGGAGTCTCCAAATTCTTCAGAGAAGGAAAATAAATCAGAAACGGTATCTGAGAAAGCTTCTTCAGAAGAGAAATCTAAGGAAGCTGTAGGCGGTAAAGAAGGTCCAAAAGATTTTTCTTCGGATTCCTCCGATGAGGATCTTCCGACAGATGTATCCGGAAATGGAAAGGACGAGGCGAAAACCGGGAAACAAACAGAAGAACTGACGGAAGAACAACTAAAAAAGCTGGAGGCAGCTATGGGGGAGTATCTAAAAGAACTGACCGAAGATCTTCCCAAATTTATTCAGGAATCGGAAGTGGATGAGACTGCCTTACCGGAACTTGAAAATGCCACGGTGGTCCAGGTTTCGAAAGAGGATAAGGAAGAACGGGAAGGCGCAGATGAAAAATCTGACCTGATACTGCAAAAAATCCTTTTGGATTTAGTATCAGAAACCGTGGATCAGGATATGGGAGTAGAAGCCCAAAACCGTCTGCAGGAGGAACTGGATGGGATGGAATTTGAAGCAGCCCATAACATGGTAAAAAAAGAGGTTCTGTATAAGAACACCTTCACAGAAACAGAAAAAAGCTGGCTGTCTGCATATGAAGCTTCGGCAAGAAAGGTAGAAAAAAGGCTTCGGACCAGGCTTCTTCCAATCCTGGAAAACCAGAAGGAACGGACGGAACGTCGGATGTATCTTGGAAAAAAGCTGGATATGCGTGCCATTGCAGATCCAGGCGGTGCCGTATATAAGCGGACATTTCCAGGAAAGAAAACAGATGCGGTGGTCTGCGTGTTGGTAGATAATTCTGGCTCCATGATAGGTCATCGTATAGAAGCAGCCAAGGTAGCAGCCCTCACCTTATACGATTTTTGCAGGAAAGCCGGAATCCCCATTCTGGTTTACGGGCACCATACGGATGGTTACGATCATCGTGATCCAAGTGAGAAAACCGTTTATTTTCACAGTTATGCAGAGTTCGAGGAAGACAGAAACGACCGTTTGCGGATCATCACTATGGAAAACGATGGCAGTAACCGGGACGGGGCAGCCCTTCTATTTATGGCAAATAAGCTTTTAAAACGTCCGGAAAAACAAAAACTGTTGTTCCTTATCAGTGACGGACTGCCAAATGCAACCCGTTATTTTGGAAGCTATGCCACAGCAGACTTAAAAAAGATTAAGGAAAAACTTGGAAAGAAAGGAATTTTGTTTCAGGCAGCAGCGATTGGCTGGGATAAAGAAGCTATCCGGAAGATTTATGGAAATGCCTATCTTGATATATCAAGCTTAGAGCAGCTTCCCATCCGACTGACAAAGCAGCTGGCAAAATTACTTCGAAGAGTAAACTAAAAGGAGGAGCATGATGCAGCATAAAAAAAGAAAAAAGATTTATTCCGAACAGTTGTTACAGATCCATGAGGATTCAAAAAAGATACATCCGGGAAAGGAAATCTACGCAACCGGGTATGTGATCGAGCTGAAAAAAGATTGTTATTTTGCAGGCTTTCAGGATGGAAAAATTCTGTGCCGCTCATTTGAGTATGCCCGTTATTTTTCTAACACCCACAGTGCGGAACAGTTTGTAAAAGAATATCTTGGATATGCAGGATTAAGATGCAATCTTTGCAAGGTGGCCTGGGGGCTTGCCGTTCACGGATTAGAGCCCGGATGGAAGGAAAACCTGAAGCCCTATAAAAACCAGGGGCAGATCCTTCAGTTCTCGTCTTATCACGATGGCGTAAAATATCAAAAAGAAAACCATCTGGAACAGACAACCTATGTTCTGCCTCTTGTGGACAGGGAAAAAGAACTTTATATTGCAGCGTAACTTTTTGGGGGACAAGTCGTCCCCCTTAATTAATAGGAAGAAATAATTTTAAATGGAGGCAATAACATGACCGTAAGGAAAGCTGGAAAAGGAATCGTAAGAAGCGGAGGCGGAACTTACCAGATTGGATATACCGACCTGTATGGAATGGAACAGGAAACGGAACTTAGTGCATTCGGGATGAAGGATCTGGAAGAATTGTGGAGTTCCTTGTGCCCGGAATTTGAATGCCGAAAAAACAGTATCCGCTATATAGAAAGAGCGTGAAAAGAATAAGGTAGGACTTTGTACCTGCAGAAATGGAGTGAAAAATATGGGAATGTATCATAAAAATCACCTGGTGGGACCTGGATTTAAAAGAATGGCAAAACGCCAGACTTCAAAAGGCATGAGAAGGGCAGCGAAAAAAAGCTGTCAGGAACTTTTTGAGGACAGTATTACACTGACCAGAAAAAGCCATAACCTGCATGGAATTGATGCATTTAAGTTTAGTTGAAAAAGGAGAGGCAAAGAATGGAATGGAACATCTATAAAGACTGGCTGGATCCCGTCTTGTACCGGCAGATGGTATCCATGATCTATCAGCTGTCCTCAAATGCGGACAAAGAAGCATTTTTAAAACAGGAGAGAGAAAACAGCCTGTTTTATGGAATCTGTGAGCACAGCATGGAGGAAGAATATAATCTTCACTATCCCGGAGAAGTATTAGAGCGTATGAAAGAGCGGAGAACCATGACAAAACCGGTTTACCGGGCTCTTGGGCTTGCGCTTGCAGGGACATCCTGCATTCAGGAGACCTGTATGTTTAATGGTACCCAAAAAAGCGGCTTCTGGAAACAGTTTGGCAAGGTACTTGGAGAAAAGGATTTGTGTTACCTTGCAGTCCGGTGTCTGCTTGCAACAAAAGATCGCAAGCTCTGGGTGGATGCCCTGCACCAGTATCCATATGAAAAAGTGGAGGAAATGATCTTTATCCTTTCCGTTTTTCCAGAGTCGGATACGTTATGGCAGAAATTAAAGGGAAAGATCGCGGCCTGCTTTGGAAGGGAACGCAGGCTGTCTGTTTACGAAGACTGGCATTTTTATGCCTGGATTGCCATGAAATATGAGAAACGGCTGAAAAATGACCGGACCAAAGAAACTGCGGTGTTAAAACAGGTGGTAAAACTTTCCCAGACAAATGCGGCGAATGCAAACGGGGCGTTGGAGGAACAGCTTATAAAAAATGGATATAAAAAGGAAGAGGTCATTTTTTTAAATGGCATATTGACAGGGGCACGAAGATACCTGGATCCGAACTCATTGACTGCGGAGAAGATTGCAGTAAAGGTATTGAAAACCTTTCTGCCAGGAGAAAAGATGTATCCGGATGTGGTGTATGAGTTATGTGAAACTTTTTTAAGAAAATACGACTGTTTTCCAGTGCGTCTTGGTGGACAGGAAAAAATCCAAAATTGCCTGTATGGAATGAAGGTGGAAAATGTCCGGACTTTCTTAACGCTGTTTCCTTTTCGAAAAAATGGGATGAAAGAGTGGCATTATATTAATTTAAACCAGGAAAAATGGCACTGCATGGCCACGCAGCTTAAGGAGGAAGAGTTTGAAAAGTGCGTAAATGACACCCTGCGAAATGGGACATTTGAAAAACCAGAGCTGGAATCCTATCTTGCAGCCTATCAAAAGCTGACCGGACGGGAGTATGTGGAAATCTTCTGGAAGAAAATAGATTACGATCTTCGTCATGTCTTTCATCTGTTAAGCGAAAATGAGATCCTGGATGCCGTCGGTCTTATGAAACAATTTTTAAAGGAATACCGGGAAATGAGAAACAAAGAACCGGATCCGGATGCTTTTGAACCGATCCCTTTTATCGGAGAGGCTGATACCGGGGAGGATCAGACCGGGGAGGCAGAAAAAGTATTTGGGGAGAAATGGGATAGCATGTTGTATTACCTGAAAGCAGATATGGAAGATATAAATACCATGACCAGTTTTTCCATGTTAAAGCTCGTCATTACCCAAATTGGAATAGAGGGAATCCCGGGAATTCTGGAACCATGGAGCATGATCCAGAGAACCTTTTCATTGTATCCGTATGGAATTAGTCGTGGAGAATGCGAGATCTGCCGCCCGCTGTTGGAAAGAGGTGTACATCAGGAATTATTTATGTGGATCGAGGAACATCTGTTTTTAACAGATGTTGGAAACTACATCAGCTTTTTGAGGAGCATCCTGTTAAAAGACAGTACAGGACTTTGGATGGAACCAAAGGAAGCTATGCAGATGGCAAAAGAAATCCTTCCCTATCTGGAGGACAGTAGTGGGAAAGAAACGCTGCGAAGAAAATACATGTCAGAGGAAGAACTGCGAAGCCTTGAAATGGAAAAAGAGTGGAAACAGATACAGGAAACAAGGATGCGAAAGCTGGAAGAGGAAAAGAAGATCAAAAAGGAATTTAATCTTCTGCTTCGGAAAAATAAGGGGACAAATCAGCTTTTCGAACAGATCTATGACTTTTATTACTATGGAAGATATGCGGAAGATTCCTTACGTGCCAGGATCATTCTTTCCTATATGCGGGATTATCTGGACAGAAGAGGAAAAATTGTAACCAGCAAAGAGGAAATAAAATATCTGCTGTTGCTGTTTCAGAACCTGTATAAAAATGAAAAGATAGAGTTAGAGGGCATCAGGCAGATGGTAGATTTGATGGAGGTTGCATAATGATTGAAGTGATAAAAAGACATTTAGCGGAACGAAATATGCTAAAAACGGCGGGCCTGTCTCTTTGTTACCTGGCAAAAAAGGGAGAAGAAAAATGTGTACGGGCAGCAGAAGCCATCATTCAAAATGAAGTTATGGATGTGATCCCGTTCTTGGGGGAACAGGTATGTTTGTACATGATGGAAGATCCGGAAACGATTACCTATCTTGGAATCCTGAAAAAAGAGGGATGTGAGCTGAATGCATACCGGTTCCAGCGGATCCTATTGGATGCGGGGACAGATAAAGTTTCGGATTTTTCTTATGAACAGGTAAAAGCCGTGTATTTTGATCCGCTGGTAACCGATGGAACCGCTTATTCTTATATGAAATATTATGGAGAGCAGAATGTAAGCAAAGAAGAAAAAGAACAGCTGGTAAAAAGCATTGCCATGTGTATGGATGTGCTGGACTTTGAGAAGGCAGGGGAAAAAGACCGTATGCTGCTTGTGAATCCGGTATTTTCCTCAGAGCTGCTGCTTAACCTATTGGAAAATGTAAACAACCTTAAAATTCTTCAAGATCAAGATCTGATGGAGCTTGTCAATACGCTTGCCGGGTATGAAGCCGAGATCCGATCTCTAAATCAGAAACAATTCGATCAGATGAAGGAAAGACCTGTTGAGATACTGGAAAAGTTAAGGATTGTGACCAGGTACATTGAAAAAGAGAATCTGACAGATGGATTAAACTTATGGCTGTGGAATGAAGCTCTGTATGAGGATTTGTGTAAGCTGGAACGGGCATTTACAGATGGCGCGGATCCAGCCGAAGTATTTTCCAGTAAAGTGTCCTATGTGAATACCCTGTACCAGAATCCGTTATCAAAAATTTCTCTATCCAGTCTAAGTGAAGAAAAATCCGAGATTCTATTATATGCTATCACACAGAAAAAGAAGGCATTCTTAAATCTCATCAATGAGGAAGCGGAACTTTTTTATGATCTTCCAAATGCTTCCATGCTGTTAAAGAAAGAGGTGTACCAGGAGTATATAAACTTAAATACCCTCAATCGGAAGAATTTAAAAGATAGTGCGGATCTGATTTTATCGCGTGACAGATTTGAACTTTTGGCAAAACGGGAGCATACATTTGAAGAGTTAAAGCTTCTTTGTACTGCAAAAGAGGCAGTAATCGAGCTGTATGAACATCTGACCTGCAAAAGTGATGAAAGACTTCTGGTTCTTCGGGAACTGATAAAACGGGAGTGTGTGCCGCATTCCTTTTGGGAAGGTCAGATAGAACCACTTGCAGCTGCATTATCCAAAAAGCCGTTATCCAGATGGATCCGGGAGGACTTTTGGAACATTCCGGATTTAAGCTATGGAACGGCACTGTGGCTTTTGGTGTACCGCGAGCAGCTAAAAGGCATGGAAAAGGAGATCACCATGGAACAACAGGCTCTCTATCTGTTAAAAGATCTGGCACTGGTAAAAGAGTGTGATTCGTTAAGTGAATTAAAAGAAAAGCTGATCTTAGGGGATGTTTCCTGGAGGCTGCTAAAAGAAAAACTGTCGTTTTCAGAAGAATTTGTACAAAATAATGCTGCTCGGATTGGCAACTTTCTATTTGTAGGTGGGGCTGAGATCATGGAAACTTTTCTGGAACGGCAGCCCTCCAAAATCGAAGAAATCCGGAGACTGGTTACAGCAGAGCTTCTTGGAAAATTTGACGAACTGAAATATCCATCTGGGGATCTCATGCGTGAGATTGATTTTGAGGTATCCGAAGAAGCGGAAAAAGAATGGAAAATAGATCGGACTTTTACCAGCAAAAACTTGGTATTAAAAGAGGAAACCGGTCTTCTTCCAGTTATGCAGATCGGAGAGGTCCCAAGCTATTCCTGCCTCTCCTACCGCTCAGGGTTAAACAGCGATTGCCTGTTATCCTGCTTTGATTCGAATAAAAAGTTTTTCTTTATCCGAAAAAATGGACAGGTGGTATTTCGGGCCATGATACGATTGACAAAGGGCTCCTATGTGGGTGACAGAATGCGAAAAAAGATCCAGTTTGCAGATCTGTCAGGAGCTGGGAAACCAAAAGAAGAGGAAGGGGAGGAATCGGTATTGTTCTTGGAGCGCTATTACGAGAAGAATCTGACAAATGAGGAAATGGACCAGGCCGTATACCTTGTATTTGTGGCTGCAAAAGAAAAAGCCAAAAAGCTGGGAGCCAGGTTGGTTCTTAGCTGTTACTACCAGGATGATGTGAAAACAAAGGAATATATAAAGAGTAACTACTATTTATATATTTCCAAATCCAAAAACGGCAGCCAATACCTGGATAGCCTATACGGGGAAGCGTCAGTATCGGATTCCGGAGACTATAGCAGCAATATCTTTTTGCTGGAAAATAAAGAACAGGAGGTGGCTGCGTGAGCATTCAGGAACTAAGAAAAGAACAGGCAAGAAATTTAAGGTACAAGAAGCCCATTGCAAAAGGTCTGAACTGGCAGGATATTTGGGATGACCTGTATGAAATGTACGAAGGGTGTACCCTTGTGATCTGGTTCATGGATGATGATAAGGAAACTCTTTTAGAGTCTTTAAATGATGATGAATCCGAAGCTGAGGAATATAAAATCGCATTTTCTACCTTAGAAGCAGACTGTGATCAGCTGATGGCAGCGCTTCAGGAAGAGTGGATTCCGGAGTGCTTTAATTTGTTTTTTGTGGCTGCACAAGCTGGGGAGTATCTTGGCTATGATATTTTCGAGCGGGATTATTTTGGAATCGACGGGGAAGAGACCTGGGCGGAGGATGTGGCAAAAGAAAAGCTCATGCGTCTTACTAAAGAGGAACTGATCGCATCAGTACGCCAGTGCTTTAATGTTTACCGTTCCTACGTCGGGCTTCGGTACCGGTATGACAATCTGACTGCAGCCATGAGCTTCATAAAAGGTGAGCATACAGACTATCTGGGAATCGTAAAGCGAATTGAAGATTTATATGAAGGAGCTTGTAAGGAAAAGGGGGCTTATGCGAAGGATACCAAAGCCTGGCGTGATTTTGACCGCTTTGCAAAAAAAGTTCCAAATGAAGTGTGGATCATATAAAAGAAAAAGGAGAATTGTATGGCTAGTGCATTATATAATTTATGTAGAAAGGACGGAACGGTGATGGTTTATTCCATCACCGGACCGGAAGTGGCAGCAGCAATCGGCTGTAAGCTGCAGGATGTTTATAATTCTGCGTGTTATGGACAATTGATCCAGCATACCTATTATGCGGAAGTGATTGACCGTCCGCTTAGCAGGCGAAAGGATATTACCCTCTTAACGGAATATGATCGTGTCCGCAAGGAATTTCTAAAGAGACACAAAAACAGAAGAAAATTGTTTGTTGAATAGGAGAAAGTAAGGGGCTGGAAACAGTCCCTTACAAAAATACTGAGAATTGTGACGTGAAGTGTGTTGTTGGGAATGGCAATTCTTTTGGAAAATCGATCGGGTATTTTATGCATTGGTTTTGACAAAAAATATATTTTACAGTACTGTGATAGAAAAAGGAGTATTGGAAATGAAGCTACAGGATAGATTGGAACATTATTTAGAATATTGTATTTACAGAAAAGAACTGGACTCAAAAACGGTAAAAGCGTACCGGATCGACTTGAATCAGTTCTTTTCTTTTGTATGCTGTGATGTGCCAGAAAGAGAAACGATTGAGCGGTATATTACGGAGCTACATAAAAAATATAAGCAGAAAACGGTGAAAAGAAAAATTGCATCGGTAAAAGCCTTTTATAGTTACCTGGAAGAAGAGGAACTGTTAGAACAGAATCCGTTTCGAAAAATAAAAGTTAAATTTAAAGAAACAATAGTTCTGCCTCGGATTATCCCAAGAGATGAGATAGAGCAGCTCTTAAATTATATGTATACTTACCTGAATGGTCTTTCTGGCATTGGATATAAATATGGTTTGCGTGATGTAGCGGTTGTGGAGCTGTTTTTTGCCACTGGAGCCAGAGTATATGAAATATCAAATATTCGAAATGAGAGTATGGATTTGAATTCTGGGCGTATACGAATTATGGGAAAGGGAGGAAAAGAACGGTATATCCAAATCAGCAATAAAACAGTTTTAGAAATTCTGCGGAAATACTATGTAGAAAATGAGAGGGAAATAAAGAAGTGTGGATATTTTTTTGTGAATAATAGAGGAAACAGATACACAGAACAATCTATTCGTTTTATGTTAAAGAAATACACGAAGAATGCTGGGATTGAAACAAAAATTACACCCCACATGTTCCGACATTCCTTTGCTACATATTTGATTGAGGAAGGCGTAGACGTGAGCTGTGTGCAGCAGATTTTGGGGCATTCCTCAATAAAAACAACTCAGATCTATATTCACGTAGCAGCCAAAAAGCAAGCGGATATTTTGCGAGAACGACATCCGAGAAATAATATGAAAATTATGGATGCTGCGTGATATTAATATTTAGAATATTGGAGCAGTAGGCCAGCTGAAAGCAGGTGGCCTTTTTCATGTGCATAAATGTGAAATGCTGGAAATCATGTAATAGCATTTTTCAAAAAATAATTATATAGTATTAAAATATGGAAAATTTGTATGAAATTTGATATAATCTTTATAGATAATTCTTAATTATCTGCTATAATTATACGAGAGAGGACTCATATGAAAAAAATGAATTCATCAACAAAACAATTGATTCTGTTGATATTTAATTCGGTTTTGACTATTGCAACTTTTGTAATAACTTATTATATCGATCCATTAAAATACACTTCGCAATCATCATTAGCAGCTGTGCCAGCATTTTTACTTTCTATAATTGTGTTGATTATTGGGCAAAATATAACTACTCACAATGAAGTGCAAAAAGTATCTGAGGATTCTGAACTTATTTGTGAAACCGTAAAAAACTATTTACATGTAACAAAAATGGGAACCCCAAAATACGCTTGGGAATATATTATTAATAGATTGCCTGTTTTAGATTATGTACAAAATACTTCTTTTAATTTCGAAGATGAAGAGATTCAAACGAATGAACGCTTATATGATGGTACTTCTTATCAACAATCATTTGCTAAAATTGCCAAAAATGTAAATCAAGGTCTAACTTGGAAAGATATTGGAGATAAATCCGCACTTGAACGATTCAAAAAAATAGACAGTCAAGTATCTGAAAAGCATAAAGGCAATTACCAATATAAACTGATTGCACAATCAGAACCCCAAATCGGTTTTGTTATTCTGACATATAAAGATGGTACTAAAGAAGTTTTATTTAACTGGGATTTTAGAGATATACCACAAGACCCAGTTGTATTGCTATCTAGAGATACTGAAATACTTAATATGTTTGCTGCGCAATACAAAGGTCTGTGGCGTGTTGCGGTCGAAGATTATGACAGTAGAGCAACTAAATCAACTTCATAAAAATAGCGATTTTTCATAAGCGCGTCAGCTTCCATCCATTTTTTTAGATTATTTGCAGATACTTCAGATAAATGCTGAATGGTCCAGATGAGCGTGCCTTGATAATAGGGAATAAAGTTTTCATCAAACGGACTCACTCGTTCAAATAATTCGAAACTATATTCAAAATTATTATAGTTGGATTTATGCAAAGCTGAAAATGTCCTGTCCATATCATAATGGTGAAATTTTTGACTATTTTCAGTTGCTATTCTTAAATCCAACTCCATCTTTTGTCTTATAGCTGTATCCATTGGACCAAAACGAATTGAAGCACCATCGTACTGCCGTACTGCAAGAACTCCATGTGGAGATCTATTCCATAACGCCTTTATAAAGGAATCCAGATCGTCAATATATGGAAAAATATTAAAGGCTAAAGTTATATCACTGGGAGGTATTTTGTCAACTTCCTTTTCCAAATCTAAATGAAGAAATTTAACTTTTCTGTCCCATAATTTGCTTCGTTCAGTTGCTAATTTTAGAGATTCTTTATCACTATCTATGCCGATAAATTCACAATCGGACGGGAGTATATCATTCAAAAGCTCAAGCCATAAACCAGTTGCACAGCCTAAGTCAACAATATTTTTCGGATTCAATTTTGCTAATTTCTTAGCAAAAGCAGTTCTTTCAGGTAGTTTTGCACGATGGTGATTTTCTAACCATTTTGCATCTGCCAATGGTCTACCTGTCGAATTTTCTTGTGAAATCATTTCACTGCCTCCTAATGTCTTATTTATTAAGATAATTAAGAATTATCCTGTATTCAGTTCCAAAATATAAAGTATTATGAATTTTGAGGAGAAGTAGACGAAAAAAAGATCAAAAAAGTCAGAAGGTGAATTATAAAAAAACAGCACAAATTTTCATTTCTCCATATAAACTACATAATATTGTCAGGGAAATCCTGGAGCAGCATAATGCCTAGTATGAAATGACGAATACAAAGGAGGGCGTTTTGTTCCAGTTTAAAATAGAAAACGGAACCTGCACTTTATAAAAAGCAGAATTTGATAAATTGTTTTATATCATCAGAAAAATACGGAAATTATAGGATAACCGGTTTGATAAAATGGTGGATAAGCCCCCGATCGTATGGATCTATGGAATGTGCTGTCGGGGCTTTTATAGTTGCGGATGTATATAAGACATCAAGATATAGATTATATACTATTTTATCAGAGATTCAAAAGGTTACTTATAATTACAGGATCTAAGAAGATTACGAAAAAAGTGAATCAATAGGTTAATTAAACACGAAAGAGATTTTCATTTATATGTAAATAATTACTGAAAAAATAATTTAGAAGAGTTATAAATATAATAAATTTTCAAAAAATCTTTTAGAATGATTGACAAATTTATAGATAAATGTTATGATTTCATTAACAAAAGAATAATAATGTGGTCGGCTCCTAAAGAGCCTGTTTAAGACAATCCAGTGGAATTCTGGAACTAAACCTTTGTGTTTACCTGTGTATAGCATTTCATATCAGAAGTGTTTAAGTCAGACCATACTACACGTTGGCGGAGACTCCTATATTTATGAAAGGAGACTTCGCTTTTGTTATCTAAATGTGATTTTTCATAGCCGGGATTTCATCAATAGGAGAATCTGGTTTGGAGAATAAATAAACAGGGAGGAGGCGGCCATAGGCCGGAGAAAAAGAAACTTTATTAATGGTAACAAAAATATCAAAAAACAATTTATCGTATTTAAGAGAGGAGAACAAAAAAGTATGATGAACAAAATGTTTAAAAAAGTTTCCGCAGTAGCACTCGCAGCAGCAATGACACTTGGTTCAAGTGTAGCAGCACAGGCAGCAACCGTAAAAATCTATTTTAGAGAGTGGCATCAGAATAGCACCAGCAATTCTTATCTTGGAACTCCAGATACTTCAACATTTGGAAGAGAACCTGTGTTTACAGTAAATAATGTAAAGAAAGGTACAACTTATAAAGCTGTGTTAGATGAAGCCGTTAAAAATTCAGATGATGATTATGTATTAACATGGACTGGTACTGATGGAGACTATTTAAAAACTATTACCATTGGAAATAAACCGTGGGATAATACCGGTAAAAACACTGAACCAGATTATGATGGTGACACAATGATTGGCGCTATCTGGGTAGGCAGTGCTTGGATGTGGTATGAAGGTGATAATATTGATCTTGCAGACACACATTCATACCCAGAGACTACTCTTGGAAAAACTTATGTTCCAGTTGTATCAAATGGAGATGAAAACGAAGTATATTCTTTTGTTTTAAGCTATGATGAAACTAAGTTTGGATGGGGAACAAAAGAATGAGAAAGCGATTTTATTTAGTGACAGCCCTTTCTTTGATCCTGGTTGCTTCTGCACCGCTTAATGCGAGTGCGGAAGCTCTAAATGATTCATTTTATAGCGCACAGGAAGTGGACGAGAATGTAGAAATAGAGGATTTTGGAGAAATAGAGGATGAGTTTATATCTGATGATATAACAGAGGGCGATTTGTTTTCTTCGCAGGCAGAAGAGTATTCCACTGGGGAAAGCAATGATTCAGCTGATGATGGTTGGACACAATTAGAAAATGAGTCTAAAATTTCTTTTAAATACGATAGTGAGAGCAAAACCCTTTCATTTAGGGCTTCAGAGCCGGCTGCATTACCTGATAATAATCAAGATGGAAGTTGCAGCGAATGGTATTTAAAAAATAAAGAAGTCAAAAATGCAACAAAAGTTGTAATTGGTGATAATATTACAAGAATTGGAGCTTTCAATTTTGACAATCATTTAAGTGCTTATCCAAATCTTAATACTGTTGAATTATCTGCATCTGTAAAAGAAATTGGAGCATCTGCTTTTAGTAATGTTGCCACATTATTAAGCATTAATCTTGAATCGGTTGAGAATATAGGAAATAGTGCATTTGGACATACTGGTATAGAGAGCGTTACATTTGATAAAAGTTTAGTTTCTATTGGAAATTATGCTTTTTATTATTGTGGAGCTTTAAAACAAGTAAATGCTAAAGGAACTGTTAGTATTGGTGAGTCTTCTTTTGAACAATGTAGGCAGTTAGCTTCTTTTCTATGTGATTCAAGTATTTCAATAACGGGTAGTAGTGCATTTTATTATTGCAGTGCATTGAGCGTGTTTAAATCTACATCTATAGTAGAAATTGGAAAATATGCTTTTGGACGTTGCACAAGTTTAAATGAGCTTGATTTTTCTGAAACACAAAAAATAGGTGATTATGCATTTTCAAGATCTGGTATCACAAAAGCTAACTTTGCAATGTTAAATGAAATTGGAAACAAAGCGTTTTTTAAATGTTCCAGTTTAACATCTATTTGTTATCATGGAAGTAAAACAGAATGGGATACAATTTCGAAAGATGCCAGTTGTCCAGCATCTGCAGTAATTCACTACAAAGCGGATACAGAAGAAGCAAAAGATCCGACTTGTACCGAACCAGGTCGTAAGGGTACTAACGTTTGCGATGTTTGTGGTAAGAGCTATTCCGATAAAGATGATACGGAAAGTGTTATTCCTGCATTAGGTCACAGCTATTCTGATGAGTATACCGTGGATAAACCAGCAACTTGTACAGAGAATGGCGAGAAGAGCAAGCATTGTACACGGGAAGGCTGCGAAGCGAAAGATGATATTCAAAAGATAGAGGCTCTCGGACATGATTATGTGGAAACAACAGTAGCACCTACCTGTACTGAAAAAGGAACTCTTACCAAAACCTGTAGCAGATGTAACGATGTTGTTACAGAAGAGATTCCGGCACTTGGTCATGATTTCGCAAAAGACTACACTGTAGATGTGAAAGCTACCTGCACAACTGACGGTAAGCAGAGCAAGCATTGCTCCAGATGTGATGCGAAAACAGATGAGCAGAAAATTCCAGCTCTTGGACATGATTTTACATCTAAAGTTACCAAGGAAGCTACTTGTACAGTTGATGGCGTGATTACCAAAACCTGCAGCAGATGTGATGCAACTGAAACAGAAGCAATCAAAGCACTTGGACATAAGTTCGGTGATTGGAAAGTAACAGCGGAAGCAACTGTACTTGCACCAGAGCAGCAGGAAAGAATCTGTGAGACCTGCGGAGCAAAAGAGACAAAAGCCGAAGGCACTGCATTAAAAGCAACAGCTACAGTCAATGCAACCACAGTAAAACTGAAAGTAAAACAGTCCACCTCTGGCCTGAAAGTTACAGGTCTTGCGAAAGGTGATTCCGTAAAATCCTGGAAGTCTACTAACACCAAGATCTTTACCGTAAAAGGAAAAGAGAATGGTACCTGCAAGCTCACAGCAAAGAAAGCTGGTACAGCGAAACTTCAGATTACTCTTGCCAGTGGACTGAAAAAGACAGTTACTGTAAAAGTCCAGAAAACAGCAGTAAAAACTACGAAGGTTACTGTGGCTAATACAAAGGTAACTGTTAAGAAGGGCAAAAAAGTGGCTCTGAAACCGGTTGTGAAACCGTTCACTTCCAAGCAGAAAGTTACTTATACAAGTTCCAATAAGAAAGTTGCAACCGTTTCCTCTAAGGGTGTTGTAACCGGAAAGAAAAAAGGAACAGCGAAAATTACTGTAAAATCTGGAAGTAAATCTGTAAAGGTAACTGTAAAGGTTAAATAAGCACCAATAATGGAGGCTCTTCTTCCGTAAGGAAGAGGGGCCTTTTTTAAAGGAAAGGAGCCTGGAATAAATGAAAAAAATAGGACTATGGAAAAAATTAGCCAGTTGGCTGCTTGTTTTTCTGTTAGTGCTGCAAATTCCGACAGACGTGTTTGCGGAGGAATGGATCAGCGGAACCGATATTTCTGTAGATAGCGATTTTGCAGAAGAAGACGCTGGTTATGTTGAAGAGGAAGAAAATACCGATTTTATCGATGATGAGAAAATAGAAGTACCGGAGAGCGATGGCTTTACCGATTCGGAAAACCTGTCAGAAGAAGAGACGGCTCTTTTTAGTGACGGAACCGATCAGGAAGAATCTAACGAAGAAACCCAGGAAGTACAGGTTACGGTAAGCGTCAGCAAAGATGGAAAGTTCCTGAATGATAAAGATGGTAATCCGATGGCTGGGCGGTCCATTACGCTTACCGGCAAAAATACATATAATATGGATGATGCCTTAAAGCTGGCCCATGATCTTTATTATCCGGGAGGAGCAGAAGCTGGATATGATTACCACGAAGATGAAAATGGGATATATGATGGCATAATATATAAATTGTGGGGATACAACAAAAATGATGTTCCCAATATTAAATCTATATTGAATCACGATACCCGAAATCTGGGATCGGCCCTTAGCCGTACCGTACAAAACGGCGATGAACTGCATTTTTTTATACAGGCACAAAACGGCAAGGATAAGTTTGCGTTTTTCACAGAAACTGAAGCAACCTATACCCAGGGACAGGAAATAACACTAAAGCTGAGACAGCGCAATGACTTTGGGGGATGTTTTTCAAATTGCACAGGGGCAAGCATTTATATTAATGGTGTCAAACAGGAAGAATTACTCACAGACTCAGAGGGAAATGTAACACTGCCAAAATTAGAAGCTGGCCAGAGTTATTTAATCACTGCGGAGAAATTGATCAATACCTCTGATGGGACGGAGGTAACGGACATTTCGGCTGCATATACAACCGTTACAGTTGTTCCTGCCAGTGAGCAGCCTGGAGATTATATCAGTAAAGTACATTTGCGTGTGGAAAAGGGAGAGACAACAAAAGAGGTCGAAACCGCCACATTAGATGGGGAAGACGCTTTATGGATTCCTTCGGAACTAAGTGATGGAAATTTCTATGTCAAAGCTGAGCTTACGGATGATATCCCAGAAGGTGCGGCAGTATATGCGGTTTATTCCAATCCACAGGATGGAAGCATCTATCGGGTAAAGCTGACAGATGGAAAAGAGACATTCTTAAAAAATACAACGGTTTTCCAGTGTGCAAATGTAACTTCTTCCATAAGATTTGAGGTACGGAAAAACGGAAATGTCTTACAATCTGTTAAGGTTCCAATATACTATCGGTCACATCTGACGAGCATGGAATTTTTGGATTCCTGGGGACATGAGATAGAAACTGGTTTGCAGGACACCCTGGAAGACCAGGTACTTGAAATAAAAGTTCCCCAGAATGCAAAATATTTTGACCTAAATTGCGGGACTTATTATGGTGGTATAAAGGAGCTCTTTTACTATAACAATAAACTGAATGTCACAGGGGCAACGGTCCAAAGCATCCCTGTAGGGCTTCGCTTTTTCCCGGATTGGGAAAAAAATGATGAATGCCGGATTTCATTTATTTTAGAAAAGAATGAAACTTATCATAATTCTAAAGATACAAAATATACCTTTGTCATAACACCGGGGGATATTGATTACACACCGGAAGTAACCGTAAACATCACTGGAAAATATGGGGCTGTTTATGAAAATTCAGAATCCCCCGTTCTCTCGGCTGGTGCAGAAGTGTTGCGTCCGGAAGAGGGAAAACTGACTTATCAATGGTATTATCTGGTCTTGCCTGATAATGTTTATGTGCCGGATTATGTAGCTCTTGATAAGTATGTAAAATTGGAGGGAGCCACCGAAGAAGCATATAGGGTTCCTACAGATTCCGTTTTTGACACAAGATATTATTGCTGTATCGTCAATTATGAAATCGATGGAAAAATATATCCTGCCAAAAGTGACTTTACCAAAATTGCGGTTGTGTCGGAAAAACTTGAAAAACCGGAGATAGAAACCCAGCCACAGCCTATTTCCTGGATACAAGGGAAGCCATTAACGGAAAAACTGGAAGTCAGTCTTAAGAAAGTTACTGGACAAGGCATTGCACAGTATCAATGGTATAAAAATACAGAGAATAGTAATGAAAACGGACAGGCTCTTGTAAATGAAACAAAAAGCTCTTATACACCTCCGGTTTCAGAACTTGGAACCACCTACTATTATTGTGAAGTCTGGTATGAGCGTACTGACCGGTCTTATGAACAGGGCAAAGATACAGAAAGAAATACTTTGACCAGCGAAAAAGTGGTTTCAAATCCGGTTGCTGTTACGGTTACGGAAGAACCGCTTCCATGGGAAGGAAACGGATCAGAAGAATCTCCATACCTTATTAAGTCAGTTTCGGATCTGGAAGCGCTGCGTGAAAAAGTAAATAAAGACGGATTTACTTTTTCAGATGCTTACTTCAGACTGGATGCGGATATTACCCTTCCGGATGGCTGGAAGCCGATCGGTGCAACAAAGAATGGCAAAGTTAATCTGGAAAATGGAGCAAACTTAAATGCATTTAGCGGCATCCTGGATGGCGCTGGACATACCATCACAGTGCCGGAAGGTGGGCTTCCACTGTTTGGCTATGTCAGAAATACCAGGATCCGGAACCTGAACATTTATGGAAAGAAAATCGCAGGTTACGGGCTTATCAATAACTTTGAAGGTGTCGGTCTTTCTGGAAGTGCAGTTGAGATTGATAATGTAACTTTAAAGAGTGGCTCCAGTACCTTAAAGTCCGGTCTTATTGGAGCAAATAAGACTACCAATCCTTATGCTGGTTGTTCTGCCGCATTTGTAGCAACGATTAAAAATTGCACCATCGAAAAGGGTGTTGTCATTGGGTATGACAAAAAACAGAGTCAGATCGGTGCCATCGCAGGGCGTATGCAGGGAACTATAAAGAACTGCGTGAGTTATGCAGATGTTTATGGAACGGATTATGTAGGTGGTATCATTGGAACCCGTGATAATGCCATGGGAACCTGTGAAGTCATCGGATCTGAATTCTATGGAACAGTAACTGCTTCCGGACAGCATGCCGGAGGTATTGTTGGTGGCGGATATGATGATTCTTCAGCTCCAAATGGAACAAAGGTTACCATTAATAACTGTGTGTCGGAGGGAACTGTTACAGGTGCAGATAAGGTTGGGGGTATTCTAGGTGGAGATACCTATGTGGCACAGACTTGGGACAACTGTCAGTATTCCCTTAGAAATAATTCCTTCACAGGAAAAGTCCAGGCTACTGGTGAAAATGCTTCCTATATAGGTGGAATCATTGGTTTCTATGACAGTCTGAACCGGATCGATGCGATTTCGAATAATTATTATTCAAAGGATTGCGGAGCTACAAATGGTATTGGATTCGTAAAATATATTGATACCAGCTGTGCTTCCCATGAGACATCAAGCGGATCTACCTATTTTAATACAGAAAATGGTACTACAGACTGTCCGGATGTAAACGGATGTGGTTGGAAAACTAGGTATAACCGTACGGACGATCCTCTTGGAGCAGATATGGACAAATTGTTCTCCACAGAAGGCCTGCGGATTACGGTAGATTCCCTGGAGCTTAGCGGTGATTATCGTACAGCGTTTGACATTGGGGAAGACCTTGATTTTACAGGAATGCAGGTAAAAGCCCTTATCAGTGATGGTACTGAACAGGAAATCCCGTGGACAGATCTTACTATTGAGGGATATAACAAAAATCAGCGTGGAGAGCAGACCTTAAAGCTTTCTTATAAAGAAGCTTTTACCCAGCTGACCGTAACTGTGCTGAAGAAAAATGCAGGAACGATCACTGTTAGCCTTACCCTTCTTGGAGACAGTGTACATAACAGTGATACAGACGGAACCTGCCATACTTTATATAACGGTAACCTGGAAACCTGGATCAAAAAGACAGATTACAAGGTAGATGGTAATGCAAATGTGCTTGCAGTATTAAAGACTGCTTTTGCAGAAAATAACATGACCTATCGTTCTGCAAAAGAAGAAAATTATATTGCCGGAATTACCCGGGCAGGAGAACCAGAACTTGCTGAATTTACAAACGGGGATTATAGCGGCTGGATGTACACTTTAAATGGTATCCATTCTGATCTTGGCGTAAAAGAGCAGTATCTGGAAGATGGAGACGAGATCGTTTTCCATTATACAGATGACTACCGGAAGGAACACGAACATGAGTGGTCGGAAAGCTGGTCTTATGACTCTGGATCCCATTGGCATGAATGTGTGTCCAGATATGGAACCTGTGATATTACTGATAATACGAAAAAGGGCGGCTATCAGAAGCATACCTATGGAGAAGGCAGGGTAGTAAACGCAGCTACCTGCAAAGCAGAAGGAAAGAAGGAATTTACCTGTCTGGTGTGCGGTTATACGAAGACGGAAACCATTCCAAAAACCAGCCAGCATACCTATGACGCTGGAACCATCACTAAACAGGCAACCTACACCGCAGCCGGGGAAAAGGTTTATACCTGTACTGTATGCGGGGCAACCAAAACAGAAGTGATCCCGATGCTTACTCACGACCATAACTTCACCTGGACAGTGATTTCCAAAGCGACTGTTTTTTCACCGGAAAAACAGGAGGGAATCTGCTCCATCTGCGGTGCAAAACAGAGCCGTGATAACGGAAGCAAGCTCACCGCAACCATGAAGTTAAATGTAACCTCCATCAAGCTTCAGAAGAAACAGGCTACGACAAAAGTAAAGGTTACCGGTCTGGCAAATGGGGATTCCGTGAAGTCCTGGACTTCCAGCAACAAAAAGATTGTGACCGTGGATAAAAACGGCAAGATCAAGGCTGGTAAGAAAACTGGAAGTGCGAAGATCACCATCACCTTAAAGAGTGGCAAGAAAGCAACCTTGAAGGTAAAGGTACAAAGCGCGAAGGTAAAAACAACTAAGATTACCGGATTAAAGACGAAGCTCACCCTGAAAAAGGGTAAGAGCCTTACCTTAAAGCCTGTTATTTCTCCAATCACCTCCCAGGAGAAGGTGACTTACACCACCTCTAATAAGAAGGTGGCAACTGTTACGAAAAAGGGTGTGATAAAAGCGAAGAAAAAAGGCACAGTAACCATTACGGTAAAATCCGGAAAGGTTACCAAGAAGGTCAAAGTAACCGTAAAATAAGAATCGGAACATCCACCAATGTCGGAGAAAAGTTCTCTGGCGTGGTGGATGTTTTTTCTGGTTAAAAGAAAATGGGGAAAATAAAAGAAACCAGGAAAGGACCAGAAACTATAAATCCAGATGACAGTCCCCTCAAACAATGCTACAATACCTGTAGAGAAAGAATAAAAAGAAAGGGAAGCGTATGAACCAAAAACGAAAAAAGTGGTTGACCTTGTTATTAAGTCTGTTACTGCTTCTATGTGCCAGCGTGTTTACAGGCTGTGGGGGAGAGTCCTCTTCCGGGGAGCCTGCGACCTGTACGATCGAGATCTCCTGTGCGACGGTCCTGGATCACATGGAGGAGTTAAAGGAAACCAAAAAAGAGTTTGTCCCGGAGGATGGACAGATCCTAAAAAAGACAACGGTCTCATTTACCACAGGGGAGAGCGTCTTTGATATTTTAAAAACCATCTGTGGGGAAAAGGGGATTCAGATTTCTTCGAAGTACACCCCACTCTATGACAGCTACTATGTGGAAGGAATTAACCAGCTCTATGAGCTGGACTGCGGAAAAAATTCCGGCTGGATGTACAGTGTCAATGGGACATTTCCCAATTATGGGGCATCTGCGTACAAGCCAAAAGACGGGGATGTGATCTTGTGGGTGTACACCTGTGACCTTGGAAACGATGTGGGAAATCCCTATCAGGGAGACGAAAAATAGCCGGGTAAGCCCAACCGGTTCTAAACCACTGATCCTGCAAAAAGATTCATAGATTGCCAAAATTTGACAGATGCCATTTCAAATGCTATAATACTAATATTTGATATAGGTAGAAATATCAGAGAACGAAAAATTAAATAACCAGACATGGTTCAGCCAGATAAGGCTGATTTAGGAAAATTCGGTGCGATTCCGGAACCATAATCACTGTATGAAATCAGCGGTACATAACAGCGCATTTTAAGTCAGCATATTCCACTTGTCGTAAAGGACGGTGGCTCATCGAAGTAATGGGGCTCTGTTTTTGTTACCCTAAAAAGCGGAGGAAAGAAAAGAATGCGTGTTTATAAAGATGAAGAAATGCGCTGGAGTATGTTGCGGTATGACAGCCGGACATTTACAGCACAGCAGGCAAAAATGTTAAAGGGGGATGTTACAAGGAAGGAGATCCCGGAAAAATATATCTACATTGACGATGGCTGTTTTCGGGCAGATGGACGGATGCGGGAAGTCATTCTCCCACCAAATTGTAAGATTATTGGACGGGAAGCCTTTTTCCAGTGCCAGATCCGAAAGGAAGTTGTTCTTCCTAAGACATTGACGGAAATTAAACGGCGGGCGTTTTCAGAAAACCACAGCCTGCGTGCAGTCCATTTTCCAGCGTCCTTAAAAACCTTAGGACCAAAAGCTTACCGTGATTGTACCAATCTATTAAGAGCCGTGTTTGCAAAAGACTCAGAGTGCCGGGAAATCCAGGAGGGGGCATTTGATTCCTGTTCCAAGCTAAAAAGACTGGTGCTGCCAGACCACGTTGAAGTGATTGGAAGTAAAGCGTTCTTTCGGTGTAAGGAGTTAAAAAAGGTGATTTTCCCAGATACCTTGAAGGTAATCGAGGCAGAGGCGTTTCGGTTTACCGGCCTTGAGGAATTAAACCTTCCGGAAGGCTTAGTAGAGCTTGGCGAGAGTGCCTTTTTCAAATGCAACAACTTAAAACATGTTGTGATCCCGGAGAGTGTGGATGTGATCGAACGCTGGGTATTCCATGGCTGCAACCGTCTGGAAACCGTAGAAATCCGTCACGATCCGGAGTATGTCGGTCCGTGGATCGTGAATAAGAGCTGTACCATTCGCTGTTATAAGGGCAGCAAGATGGATGCCTATTGTGATGAGTATGAACTGAAGAGGGAGTATATCGGTGCCGAAAGCGTTGTCAATGAATAAAGAAAAAAACAACAGAACGTGTGCAAACCTTACGGTAATGGATACCTTTTCTGCCTGTCATCCTTTTTTGAATTTTTTCTATTTTACAGTGGTACTTTTTTTTACCATGTTCAATCAACACCCGGTGTTCATCGGGATCTCTTATATTGGAGCATTTTCCTATTCGTTTTTATTAAACGGATGGGAAAAGACTCTGAAACAAAGCTTTCTTCTTACTCTGCCAGGTCTTCTCATTGTGGCACTATTAAATCCCATGTTTAATCATTACGGGGTTACCATGCTGTATTATGTAAAAAGCAGCGGCAACTGGATCACCCTGGAAGCACTTGTGTACGGTGTGGTGCTTGGCGCTGTGATGTTCGTAGTCATCCAGTGGTTTTCCTGTTACAATAAAGTGATGACAACGGATAAATTTATCTATCTGTTTGGGCGGATCATTCCGGCGCTTTCCCTGATCTTATCTATGGCGCTTCGGTTTGTGCCAAGGTTTACTGCACAGTTAAAAGTAATCCGAAGCGGGCAGAAAGCCATGGGACGGGATGTATCAGAAGGAAGCCTTTTTGCGCGTATCCGCCATGGGCTTAACATGCTCTCCATCCTGGTTACCTGGGCGCTGGAAAACGCCATTGAGACCTCTGATTCCATGCGAAGCAGGGGATATGGTCTGAAGGGAAGGACTGCGTTTTCCATTTACCATTTTACAAGAAAAGATAAGTATGTCCTGGGAATGATGATCGGACTGTCTGCTATATTTACAGGGGGCTGTATCAAAGGGGCTGCCTATGCAAGTTATGATCCCAGAATCCTGTTAGCTGGCTTTACCATCCAGGGATACGCGGCACCCATTTCGGTTTCCCCGTTACTTGCCCTGCTTACTTATCTTTGTTTTGCAGCCTTTTGTTTTCTTCCAGTGCTGCTGGATGTGACAGAAACCATCCGCTTTTCCTATAGCAGGAGAAAAGAAACGGCGGACCTTGAAATGACGTATCAAAAAATTTACCAGACTCTGGAACAGGAAGGAACAGACAGATGAATCTTGTAGAAATAAAGGATTTCGGGTTTTCCTATCCGGAAAGTTCCAGAAAAGTTCTGGAGCATGTAAACCTGAACATAAAAGAAGGAACCTTAAATGTTATCATGGGAAGGAGCGGTTGTGGAAAAAGCACCCTGCTTCGCCAGTTAAAAAGCGTGCTTGCACCAGCTGGAGAAAAAGAGGGAGAGATCCTCTATCGGAATATTCCGCTTAGGGATACCGACCACCGCACACAGAGCCAGGAGATCGGGTTTGTGATGCAAAATCCGGACAACCAGATCGTGACCGATAAGGTATGGCATGAGCTGGCGTTTGGACTGGAAAGCCTTGGGTATGACAATGCCACCATCCGGCTTCGGGTGGCAGAGATGGCAAGTTATTTTGGTATCCAGAAGTGGTTTTATAAAAATGTATCGGAATTGTCAGGCGGGCAAAAACAGCTTCTAAACCTGGCTTCCGTGATGGCCATGCACCCGTCTTTACTGATCCTGGACGAGCCAACCTCCCAGTTGGATCCCATTGCAGCCTCCGATTTTCTGGAGACCGTGAAGAAGATTAATCGTGATATTGGGACTACTGTACTGCTCACCGAACACCGCCTGCAGGATATCATTCCGTATGCCGACCAGGTGTTTGTCATGGATGAGGGTACCCTGTTTATGGAAGGGACACCCCGGGAGATTGGAACCAAATTAAAGGAACAGCACCACGGCATGTTTTTATCCATGCCGGTTCCCATGCAGATTTATGCAGGGACAGAGAGCACCCTTACCTGTCCCCTTACCGTAAGTGAGGGCAGACAGTGGATCCGGGAATATATAGAAGAAAAAGGAATAAAAAAAGAACAGATCCAGCAGGCCAACCAAAGGTTGGAAAGACAGGGGGAGAAAAACAAAAACGAAACGGCAGGGCTTTTTGGGCATTTCAAGCGCCAGAAAGAAAATACGCCCCCAGCCATCCAGATGAAGGATGTCTGGTTTCGGTATGAAAAGGACAGCCCCGATGTCATTCAGGATCTGTCACTGGAAGTAAAAAAGGGAGAATTCTATGCCCTGGTAGGGGGAAACGGAACCGGAAAGAGTACCACCTTATCTTTACTTGGACGAGTACACCAGCCGTACAGCGGCAGAATCTACCTGGATGGAAAGGATCTTCGTTCCTTTTCCGACCGGGAGTTATACGGTGGGTATCTTGGTGTTATGCCACAGAATCCCCAGAGCATCTTTTTAAAAAAGACGGTACTAGAAGACCTCTATAGCGTGATCGGCGGAAAAAAAGAAAAGCCGTCCAGCGAGTACCCCATTTCCATGAAAAAGGAAAAAGCCATCGAGGGGATTGTAAGCCTTACCCATTTGGAAGGGTTGCTTAACCGCCATCCCTATGATTTAAGCGGCGGGGAGCAGCAGCGGCTTGCCCTTGCAAAAGTGCTTCTTCTTCGCCCGAAGATCCTTCTCATGGATGAACCGACCAAGGGAATGGATGCGGAATACAAAGAAGAGCTTGGAAGTATTTTAAAGAAGCTGCAATCCCATGGAATGACGATTTTCATGATTTCCCATGACGTGGAATTTGTAGCCGAGTATGCGGATACGACAGGCCTGTTTTTTGAGGGAAATGTGGTGACAAGCAAAAAGACAAGAGACTTTTTCGCTGGAAATAATTTTTATACCACTGCGGCAAACCGTATGGCAAGAGGTCTGTTTCCAGAGGCAGTTACCGGAAAGGATGTGGTGTCATGCTTGACGAATCCCAGTTAGATGAATTTCTGGATGAATTCTTTGGGGAAGAAAAACCAGCTTCGGATGCCGCCCGTTTAAAGAATTCGGGAAAACAAAATCCTTTCCATCGAAAAGAAGTTCCTTCTGAAGAACTGGAAGAATATACCCTTCCGTCCGACGGAATGATTATCCGCCAGATGGAGCGCCAGGGAAAGGTAAGCCGCCGCACCTGGTTTGCATTTGCGGTCATGCTGATCGTGGTACCAATCCTTCTATTCTTCTCGGTGAAGATATGGGGAGGGCGAAAATACCTGCTCTGCAGCCTGATCGTGGTAATGGCAGCCATGCTTCCCTTTTTTATGATGTTTGAGGGCAGGAAGCCAAAGGCAAGGGAGATCATGGTGATCTCCGTATTAGCTGCCATTGGCGTAGCAGGACGCGCCGCCTTTTTCATGGTGCCAAGCTTCAAGCCTGTGGCTGCCATCGTGATCTTAACCGGGATTTCCTTTGGCGGCGAGGCTGGATTTTTAGTTGGCAGCCTTACCATGCTGATCTCCAACATGTTTATGGGGCAGGGCCCCTGGACACCCTGGCAGATGTTTGCCTTTGGCATGATCGGATTTCTGGCAGGGATCCTGTACCAGAAGGGGATTTTAAAAGCCAGGAAGTTCTATCTTTGTATCTACGGATTTTTAAGTGTCTTTTTAATTTATGGAGGCATTATGAATCCTGCCAGCATCCTGATGTCCTACGGATATATTACAAAAAGCAGCCTGATCGCCTACTACATTTCAGGCGCCCCCGTGGATCTGGTACATGCAGCTTCCACCGTGATCTTCCTATGGCTGCTTAGCCGCCCGCTTCTGGAAAAGCTGGAGCGGATCAAGGTGAAATATGGGCTGATACAGGAATCAGAGAACCGGTAATAGAAAATAGATGTAAGTGGAATTTGATTTTTAAAAGAAGGAGAAACGAAAAATGTTAAATCCCAAAAAGAAAAGGACTGGATGCTATCTTGCCGGAATTCTGGCGGCGGCAGCAGCCATCAGCCTGTTATCTGGCTGCGGTGGTGGGACACCGTCCTTAGAGGAAGCATTAAAGAAAACTGCTTCCTATGAACAGACAAGTATTCCCTCCCCAGCTTCCGATTCCCTCGGCGGAGAGTGGACGGTGATCGCACTGGCACGCTCCGGGAAAGCGGCAGAGGACGGCTATTACGAAAAATACAGGGCAAACTTAGAAAAGCGCGTCAAGGAGCAGGAAGGGGTATTAAGTGAAAACCGCTATACCGAGTATGCAAGGGCTGTCCTGGCTTGTAAGGCCATCGGGATCGATCCTTCCGATATTGGAGGGTATGACCTTATAAAGTCCCTGGAAGATTTTGAGGCTGTAACCGCGCAGGGGTTAAATGGAGCCGTGTATGCCCTTCTTGCCTTAAATGCGGACCGCTCGGACGTAGACGGGGAACTGGAACAAAAGTATCTGACCTACATTGTGGGACAGGAAAAGCCATCCGGTGGATTTTCCTTAGATGACAGTTCCGATACCGCAGATGTGGATCTGACTGCCATGACCTTACAGTGCTTAGAGCCCTATGCCACAGAGGAAGAAATCAGTGCCATCATTGACCGTGGCGTGGAATTTTTAGCGGATGCGCAGGCAGAGGATGGCGGTTATGAGGCGTATGGGGATAAAAGCTCCGAGTCCGTTTCCCAGGTAATCCTTGCGCTTAGCACGTATGGAATCGACTGTAACAAGGATGCACGTTTCCGGAAAAAGGAAAAAGGGCTTTACGACAACCTGATGGAGTATTATAAAAAAGATGGAAGCTTTTCCCATCTATTAGACGGGGACAGCGATCCCATGGCTACCGACCAGGCGTTTTGTGCAATGGCGGCATACAGCCGGTTTTTAAATTGCAAAACCAGTTTTTATGATATGAGCGATACCAATTGACACATAAGAAAAAGAACCTGGATCAGCCAGTAAAAAGGGCAGGAGGAAAGAAATGGCAGATAAGATCACACAGCTTCAGAAGGAGCTTGGAACCATTATAAAAGGAAAAAAAGAAGTTACGGATAAGATTATCATGGCAGTGCTGGCAAGAGGACATGTGCTTTTGGAAGACGTTCCTGGTGTTGGAAAGACAACCACAGCTTTGGCACTTTGCCGTCTTATGGGAATGGATTTTAACCGGATCCAGTTTACGCCGGATGTAGTTCCTTCCGATGTAACCGGATTTACCATGTACGAAAAACAGACGGGCAGATTCATCTACCGCCCAGGCGCGGTGATGTGCAACATGCTTCTGGCGGACGAGATCAACCGTACCTCCAGCAAAACCCAGGCAGCCCTTCTGGAAGTCATGGAAGAGGGAAAGGTAACGGTAGATAACGAGACACATCCGGTTCCGCAGCCCTTTGTAGTCATTGCTACAGAGAACCCTACCGGCTCTTCCGGAACCCAGATGCTGCCGGAATCCCAGTTAGACCGATTTATGATAAGCCTTTCCATGGGCTACCCGGATCACGAAAACCTGGTAGAGCTGCTTCGGGACCGGCAGACAAAAAATCCGTTGGAGAACGCGAAAGCTGTTATTACCAAAGAAGAAGTTGTTATGCTTCAGGATCAGGTACAAAAAGTATATATGGCAGATTCCATCCTGAACTATATTGCAACCCTTGCAGAGGCAACCAGAAACCATCCGATGATCACACTTGGTCTTAGCCCCCGTGGAACCCTGGCTTTATGCCGTATGACAAAGGCGGCAGCCTTCATGGAAGAACGGGATTATGTGATCCCGGAAGATGTAAAAAAAGTATTCACAGATGTAACCGCACACCGTATGATCCTGGATTCAAGAGCCAGATACCAGGAGCAGAGTGCGAAGGACATTCTGGAAGAAATTTTAAAAGATACATCGGCGCCGAAGGTAGAGGGAGAATGAAAAACAGGATTTTACTACTTATATGGTTCATATTGCTTGCCCTGGCTGCGGTTTTTACCGGAGTCTGGGTATATGCCGTCCTTTTGCTTTTGTCCGCCCTTGCGGTAGTGGCGTTTTTGCTGCTTGGTTTCTTTTGCGGAAAAAAGATCACTATGAAGCTAAAGCTCCCCAAAGCTGCGGAACAGGATGGAATCTGGAAGGGGGAGCTTCAGATCGCAAATGGCTCTGTCCTTCCGGTATTTCTAGGAAAAGGCAGCCTGCATTTGGAAAATCATTTTACTGGGGAGAAGATGGAGCTTCCGTTTTCGTTTTCCCTTAAAGGAAAGGGGAAAAAAGCCATTGACTTCCAGGGAAAAAGCCAGTGGTGCGGTTGTATTTACGCCACCTTACACACCTGGCGCTCCTATGATTTCTTTGGTCTGGCAGGGCAAAAGAGGAAGGCGGGGCTGTCCGCTTGTACGGTGGTGATGCCCTGTGAGCAAAAGGAAGATTTTCAGTTTCTCACAAAAGAGGGCTTTGACATGGAGAGCTTCCGCTATTCCGGAGCCCGTCCTGGGGATGATCCGGGGGAGACCTTTGATATCCGGGAATACCAGGAGGGGGACAGCATTCGTCAGATCCACTGGAAGTTGACCGGCAAGTTAGATAAAATGATGATCCGCCAGAGAAGTTTCCCGGTGGATGATACGGTCCTGATCCTGGCAGAGCCCTATTTAAAGGAAAAAGCTCCAGCCGTAGCACAGACGCTTGGTGAAGTGTTTGCCGCAGTTTTAAATAGTTTTATGGAACAGGGCATTTCCTGTCAGGCAGGCGTGTTTGACCACAGCACCGGACATTTTTACATTGAAAAAATACGCACCCGCGAGGATTATGAAACTATTCTCTATTTATTCCTCCGCCACGGAGGGGAGGGGGAAAAGCCCTGCACCATCACAGAATATCTTCACACTCCGGGACAACAAAGATTTGCAAATTATATTTATATTACAGGCACCCCAGAAGAGGAAGATCTTAGAAGCCTTCGAACCCGGGGCGAGGTAACCGTTGTAAGCTGTGGAACCACAGCAGATAAAGGAGAAACCATCACATGGAAGTATGGATCACAAGACAAGAAGAAAAACATAGAAGATACCTGCCCGGTATCCTGCTGGAAAGTTTCCTGATTTTTCTGGTAAATGGCGTTGGTACCTTTGCGCTTTTGCATACCCTGATTCCGTCTGTGAATGGGATTCCTTTTTTGGTGAGCGTCACTGTGACCGCCCTTCTCTGTGCCGTTCTTTTCAGGCTTCGGGAACATTTGGTTGCTGCGGTTTTCTCGTTAAGTGCAGCTGCCGGGATCTGCCTGTTTGCGTTCTCTGGCATGCTTTTAAACGGATTTCTTTCACTCTGGAACCAGCTTGCAGAAGTTCTTGGGAAAAAAGCAGGGATCTACCTTACCATCTACCAGCTGAAGGATTCTGGAAAAGCAAATGGGGAGCTGGCAGTTCTTATTTTCCTTGGCATTGCCTGTGGGCTGTTTGGCTTCTTAATCCTGAAGCTTCGGTGGTATGTGCTGCTCCTTCTTTTTGCGGCAGTCCTTCCGGTGGTTCTGGTAAAAACAGAACTGCTTCCAGATACCAGGCTTTGTCTTGGCTTTTACGCTGGAACCCTGTTAGAATTAAACTACATGACGAAAAATAAAGGGGGAAACTTAGGTAACGCTGCCGACGTGGCCGCTTTTATTGCCGGGGCATTTGGTCTTCTTCTGGTCTCCGTTTTCGGGGGCATGTTTCTTCAAAGCCTGGTGCCAAAGAATGAGTACCAGGACTCCCAGCTTGTGGCAAATGCCAAAGAAGAGGCATTAAGTGGACTTTCCAGGATCCGTTACAAAGGGCAGGGGGCAAATTCCCTTCCAAATGGAAAGCTAAAGCAGACCGGATCCTGGAGTGCATCATCGGATACAGCACTTGAAATTACCATGGAGCACCCGGCTTCTTTGTATCTGCGTGGCTTTGTGGGAAGTGTTTATGACGGCTCTTCCTGGACAGAGATTTCCACGGAAGAGGCCTATGAAGAAAAAGACTTGTATTATTGGCTTCACCAGGAGGGCTTTTATGGAGAAACCCAGCTTCTAAATGCAAGAAATCTGATCCAGGACGATTCTCTCTCCGGTGAGACGGGAACCATCTCCATAAAAAATAAAACGGCAAGCAGTAAATACCTTTATACCCCGTATGAGCTCTCTGGTCTGCCAGACGGCTACACAGGTGAAAATGCCCAGGCGGACAGCACCCTGTACGCCAGAGGCCTGTTTGGAGAAAGAACCTATCGTTTTTCCTCCCTTGGAAATCTGGTAAGTGATTTTACCACCCTTGGGGCAAAGGTCTATCAGACATTGACCGCTGGAAATAATGCAGGGAATGGCGGTGCGGATGCCGTCAATTCCTACCGAAGCCAGGAGAGTTATTACAATACCTTTGTTTATCAGGAAGATACCGCTCTTCCAGCGTCCTTAAAAACCCTGTTTCAAAAGGAACTTGGAGACGGCGGAAACCGTGATGAGGGACATACCGATTACTACACGGCAATCACCAGGATCCGTTCCTATCTGGAAAAGAACATGACCTACAGCTCCCAGACCGATGTGTTTTCAGAAGACGGGGATTTTACGGAGAACTTCTTAACCAGCTCCAAGATCGGACACAGCGTCCATTTTGCGACAGCGGCGGCTTTGATGTTCCGTTACTATGGCATTCCAGCCCGGTACGTGGAAGGGTACTTAATTACGCCACAGGATGTGGAGGGAAAACAGGCTGGGGATACCATTGAGATCCCAGGCACCAACGGACATGCCTGGACGGAGATCTATGTGGACGGGCTTGGCTGGATCCCTCTTGAAATGACACCTTCCTATTACGGGGTCATGGAGGAAGCCAACTTAAAAACCGGTCTGGAAGCCAAAGGAAAACTGGCAGCTTCGATTCCGGAGACAGAATCACAGCCTCCAGTGGAAGAGAACATCCGTACCAATTTCAGCCTGAAGCTGGCATTGTTTGGAATCGAAAAATTCCTCCTTCTGTTTTTAATCGTATTTGATACGTTTATGTTCCTGTTCATCCTGGCTGTGATATTCCTAAGAACATTTACAAACCGAAAGAGAAGAAAGTGCTTTGCCTCCCAGGATACCAAACTGGCAGTCCGGGCGATGGCGGGCTATGCCAGAGTGTTATACGAGCATGGCACACAGTATTCAGATGAGACCACATTACTCTATGAAAAAGTAAGAAAGATTGGACAAAAGGCAGCGTTTAGCCCCCATCCGGTATCGGCCTCCGAACGCCATGATACGGCAAGCTGTATCCGGCATTTAAAAAAGGAATTAAAAGCATCTGCAAGCTGGTATGACAGATGGATCATGAAATACATTGAAAGACTTTATTGACAGGAAAGGAGGCTGTTTATGAAAGAAAAAAAGAAGAAAAGAAAAATACTGGCAGCACTCATTCCTGTGGCAGTACTTTTTCTGGCTGTTGTCGTTTTTGCACAGGGCGTATTAAAAAGTGAGCCCGAGGCAGTACCAAACCCGGTGCAGGGAATCAGTGCAGACAGCTCCTTAAAAGGGTATCTGGGAACCGGTTTTGCCTATGCAGGATCTAAGACAGATGGAAACGGCGAGGAAGCGGAAGAGCAACAGGAACAGGCACAGCTTCTTCCGGAAGAGACACCGACTCCTACGATCACACCGGAGCCGACAAAGGAACCTGCGGCGCAGACGGTGACACCAACTCCTAAGCCGGAGGAGAGCGTAACGCCCACACCCCAGGCGACGGTGACGGAAGCGCCGCCAGAAAATAATAACAATACAAACCAAAATCAGGAAAATGAGAGTAACACGATTGAATATGATAACCAGGATGATCCCGACAATTCTGAGCAGCCATCGGAATCACCAGATACCGATGATAACCGGAACCAGGACGGGGCACAGACTCCGAACGAGGATCTGCCACCTGTTACCCCGGCACCGGAAGAGCCGCAGATCACTGCGACACCTGCCCCTACGGAAAGTCCAGAGGAACCGGTAGAAGATAATTACCCGAAGATTGCCACAGACCTTACCGATGGGGAGACCGTCAATGCTTCTTACCGTACCTTTTACATCCAGGCAACCGATCACTATGGAAACAGCCTGGGTGCAGCGTCTGTTTCTGTAACTGGAAACGGACAGCAGCTGAGCTGTCAGGGACAGCCGGCGGAAGGCATTTTGGCTTATCGCCTGGAACTGGCAGAGGGTGCCAACACCATAGAAATCAAGGCAACCGATGAAGAGGGATATACCACCACACTTCCTGCGTTTACCCTATATAAAGGGGAAGATGCAGGACCACAGGTGGCAGGCTCTATCACCATCAGCATTGAAGCTGGCACAGTAGGACTTGGAACCATCCTTCCGGCAACCTCTATTGAATATTACCAGGGAGAACAGTTATCCTCTGTGCTGCTTCGGCTTTTGCAGAACACAGGCTTTGACTGGAGAAACAATGGGGATGCCACCAGCGGCTTTTATTTAAAAGCAATCGGAAGGGGCGGCATTTCCGCAAATGCGGCTATTCCGGATGACCTGATGGCGCATTTGCAGGAAGTAAACTGTCAGTTATCCGATCACGATTCCAACTGGCTTGGAGAGTTTGATTTTACCATGGACTCTGGCTGGCTGTATTCTGTGAACGGTGAATACATGAGTGTTGGAATGTCTTCCTATTTCCCAGCGGACGGGGATGAGGTAAGGCTTCGATTTTCCCTTTATTCCGGTGCCGACGTAGGCGGCGGAGTAAACGGCGAGACATGGGGGGACTGGTAAATGAAAAAAAGATTGGTAATGGGAACCCTAACGGCAGCTCTGATTGCTGGAAGTGTTCCTTATGAGATACATGCACAGCAAGAAGTGATGATACAAAGCGAAGAAGGAGGACCAGAAGAGCCTTCGGAACCGGAACAGCCGGAGCCTGCTCCAAGTGAGGAACCACAGCCGACCATGGAGCCAGAGCCCACTGTGGCACCACAGCCGACCGTGGAGCCAGAGCCTACACAGGCACCAGCTCCAACTGAGACTCCACAAGAGCCGACTGCAACACCGGTTCCGGAGCCAACTACGGCACCAACAGAAACTCCGGCTCCAACCGAGATTCCACAGCCGACTGCGACTCCAACCCCGGCTTTGGTGAGCGTGGGACTTCAAATTGAGCCGGGAGATGCCAGTGTGGTGATCCTGGATGCAGAGGGAAACCCGGTTTCCGCAGAAGAAAATGGACGGTATTCTCTTTTACAGGGACAGGCGTATGAACTTTATGTCCGTAAAGAAGGGTACCAGGAATTCTACCAGAAGATCACGGCAGATCCTGCGGTGACGGAATATACCATCACCCTTCTTAGCGGCAACACAGCCTTAAAGGGCTTGTATGTTTCCAGTTCCGACAAGTACGGAAAAGGAATCTTAAAATTAAGCCCGGATCTGGCTCCAGATAAGGAAAAATTTGAGACTTCCTACGATGGCGAACGGCAGAGCCTGAACATCTGGCCAGAAGTAGAGGATGAAAAAGCTTCTGTTAAGGTTTATGCCATCAGCGGTATCAAGGCAGGAACTGTAGAAAAAGATGAGACCATCACGGGAACGAAAGACAACAAAGACCGCCTCTACTGGAAGATCTTTTTTGCCGACCAGGAAAAAGAGGCGAAGGTCCGCCTGGAGGTAAAAGCAGAGGACGGGACAACCAGAGACTATTATATTACCCTGAAACTTACCGATACGACAGCTCCGGTACTAAAAAAAATCAGTGCCAGCCGTATCTCCACGGACACTGCTTCTGCTGTCTATAAAACTTCCGAAAAGGGAACCTGTTATTACCAGGTGATTGAGGCAGGGGCAAAGGTACCCGCCCTAGATACAAGTGGGAAAGGAACAGAAGTATTAGCCGGAACCAATACCATTACCCTGACTGGATTATCCTCCGGGGAAAAAGACCTGGTGATCGTGGTAAAGGATGCAGCGGGAAATGTAAGTGATTCTTTAGTCATGGGGATCCCGGATATAAAAACAGCCGGTACCCCTGGAAACCTGGTACATGGCTCCGACCATGGCGGAAATAAGTCCCAGGCCACTATCCCAGGACAAAACGGCGAGGGTTCCTTATCCAATTTAAAACAGGTGGAGGGAAGCAAAGCTGGAGGCAAAGAGGGGGAGAAAACCACTGGGGAGATTAAGGCTTCCTTAAAGCTCCAGGGGGAGAAACAGACTTCTTTGTTTGGAAATATGAAGACAGCTGACACCAAAAAAAATGAGTCCCCGAAGTGGACAGACCGGACAGGGAAGAAATATGCAAAGGATTTAAAGCCTGGCTATACCATAGCAGGGGAGAAGGTGATGGAAAAAGCCACTCCCTCCCCGGTGGTAGAAGAAAAAAGTGAGGCGTCAGATGGTTTTACAGAAGAAACGAAAACCACAGTTACAAATACAACTGGAAAGAACCAGGCTCAGGAGGAATCTTTTGCAGGAAGTGTGACAAGAGGAATCCAAAAAGCAAGTCTGACAACAAAATTTCTTCTGGTGATTGCGGTATTGGAAACTGGTTTTGCTCTCTTTTTTGTAACGGCAAAGAAAAGGTTTAAAAAAGAAAGCAAGAAAAAGCCCAAAATAACGGCGTAAGCAAAGAAAAGAAGGGAGAACTGAATGAAACCAACAATGAAAAAATGGCTGACCGGACTTTTGTCTGCGGCCCTGTTAGCTGGAAATCTTCCGGTGTATGCGTTAAACACCGCTTATGCCGCAGAAGAGGATGGATTTTTTACAGATGAGACGGATTCTTTTGAGGGTGGTTCCCAGGAATCCGAAGACACACAAAGTGAGGATTCTTTTGCAAGCGTTTCTGAATTTACCGGGTTTACCTCCGGGGAAGCAGAAGAAGATTTTTCAGGAGAAGAGGACTTTGAAGCCTCTGATTCCCAGGAGGGATTTGAAGGGGAGACAGATCCTATCATCATGCCAGAAACCGATGCGCAGGATGAGGGTGGCTACCTTCAGAACTTGACCTTATATACCAGCCAGAGCGGTGCTTCTACCGTAGGATTAAAGCGTATGTCTGATCTTGACGCAGAGTTTGGCGGCAAGGTTTATGTGGCAGAATATGGTTCCAACATGGATTCCGCATCCTTCTGGATCACAGCGGATCTGGCAGGGAATGCACCGGAGGGATCCGTCCTTCAGCTGGAAACCACGGGACTGGACGGAGAAAAACAGAATGCGGAAATGTCAAAAAGCGGATACACAGATGGTACCCGTTACAATATAGCTGCCTCCGTTTTTGCAGCCGGAGAAAATGGCTCCAAAAGAGCACTTTATACTATCACCGCAGGAACAGAAGGGGACAAGCAGGTTTACCAGATCCTGGTAGAACGCCGTCTTGACCTTTCCGATCTCAAGGCCTGCCTGCCGGATGACAAGGACCTGGCAAAAAATATCCTTCCGAAATTTGACACGACAGGAACTACAAGGGACTACGAGGCAACGGTAGCAGTTTCTACTGCTTCTTTACAGGTGGTTCCAAAAGCGTTTTCCGGCAACTGGTATCAGCTTGCCATTTCCAGTGAAAATGTAACCACAGGCGAAGTAAAAGAGGTTCCGTTTTCTTCTACAGATACGGCTGTGAGCGTTCCACTGGCAGACACCGGTGATACCAAAGTGACGCTCTCCATGTCAGAGGCAAACACCTATGCGGATCCTGCCCTGGCAGAGAAAACCTATACCTCCACCGGCACCTACACCATCCTGGTTCATAAAAGCACAAGTGACAAAGTAAGTTTCCAGGTAACCCCGGAGGATGCGGTCATCAGCGTATATGACAAGGATGGGGAGCGCCTTACCCCTTCCGCCGATTCCCTGATGGTTTATGAGAACATCCTTCAAGGAGAAGCCTATACGTGGAATATTTCTAAATATGGCTATATTTCCCAGCAGGGCAGTTTTACCGGCGGCGAGGTTTCCGACATTAGTGCAGAACTGGTAAAACAGGATGCTACGCAGCCGGAGATCACGGACAATGACTGGATCAATTTTCGAAACAGTGAAACAAATAACGGCATTACCGGAAGCAGCACCCCAACCAGTGCGGATTCCACCCTGTTAAAATGGACCAAAAGGATCGGAGTGGGCTGGGAGGCAGCCATCACACCACCACTGATCCTGGGCGGAGCAGTTTATGTAGCGTCTGGACAGTTTATCTATAAGCTGGATAAAAACACAGGGGAAATCCTTCAGACCAGCGAACAGCTCTCTGGAAATATGCAGTATGCCATGATCCCCCTTACCTATGCAGAGGGAATGCTCTTTGCACAGATCGGCGGCGGTCAGATCCAGGCGGTCAGTGCTACTTCCTTAAAGTCCTTATGGATCAGTGAGTCCCTGGGAGGTCAGACACTTTCCCCGATCACTTACAAGGATGGTTATATCTATACCGGAACCTGGAATTCTGAGACTACAGCAGGCTCTTATTTCTGTCTGTCTGTTACAGACGAGGATCCATCCACAGGAACGGAGATTAAACACTGCACTTGGAAATACAACCATAAGGGCGGCTTTTACTGGGCTGGTTCTTATGCCTCATCCGATTACCTGATATTTGGTTCCGACGACGGTTCTTCAGAAGGAACAGATACCAACTCCGCCATCCTGTATTCCGTAAACACACATACCGGATTGCTCATGGATAAGATGACAAGCCATGGAGATATTCGTTCTACTATCGTTTATAATAATGGTTATGTATATTTCACCACCAAAGGCGGGTATCTGTACCGCGTGCAGATGAATGCAGACGGCACCTTTGGAACTGCCTGCAGCTATAACCTTGGCGGCATGGTAACTGCTTCCCCGGTTGTATATAAGGGGAGGATCTATGTAGGTGTCTGCGGAAATGGCGAACAGTTTAGTTCCGATGGCGGTCATCATTTTGCAGTCTTAACTGAAACCGCTTCCGGGATCTCTCTGGCATATAACGTATCCATCCCAGGCTATCCCCAGGCAGCGCCTCTTTTGTCTACGGCCTACGAAAACCAGGATTATAATGGGGATGGACAGGCAGATGGAAGAGTCTATCTGTACTTTACCTACAATGCAAAACCAGGCGGTATTTATATGCTGTCCGATGAACCGGGACAGACCTCCGGAACAGCCGTAGAGCTTTTCCGCCCGGCAAGTGACCAGCAGGAATACTGCATCAGTACCATCTGTGCAGACCGTGAGGGCACCCTTTATTACAAAAACGATTCCAACTATCTGATGGCTCTGGAAACAAATGGAGCCTATCTGGACAGCGTGACAGTCACAGCAGATACTGGAAAAGTGACCTGGCCTTCTGCTTTCCGAAAAGATACCTTAAAATATAATTTAACGGTAGCAGAGAATACCGGCAAAGTGACCTTTGATTTTAAAGCACCGGAAGGCTGCACCATAACTGTAAATGGACAGGCGTATGCAGGAAGTTTTGTAGCGGATGTAAGCGGCGGCTCCACAGATGTGAAGGTAACTGTAAGCGGTATGGGAAAGAGCAGGGAATATACTTTCCATATTTCCCAGGATATTTCCACTCCGGTTCTTGCGAACATGGCACTTAGCACCAGCAATACCTACTCCAATACGGCAAACCGGATTTCGCTGTCCCCGGAATTTAGCAGTGTAACAACCAGCTACCGGGCAATCTATAAAGAGAGCCGGGAATTTTTAAATATCTTTGCAGAACCGGCAGACAGCAGCGCATCGGTTACCGCTGTGGGAGTCCGTGGCACCAGCAAGGTAACGGTTCTTGGAAAAGTAACCGGAAGTGGTGCAGCACACAGAATTGCCATGTATTTTGATAAAACAAATCCAGAGGCAGAAGCAGAGGTAAAGGTTACCGTTACCACCAAATCCGGAAAGACAACCGACTATACCATTGTGGTACAGCGTACCGATACCCCATCCCCGACACCGACTGTAACTCCGGTTCCGGCTACCCCGACACCCGTTCCGCCGACTCCGACACCGACGGAAGTTCCGGAGGTATTTGGTCCTTGGACAACCGTATCGGGAGCAACGGTATTTGCCCCCGAAACACAGAAACGCACCAGCAACAAGGGAAGAACGGAAACCCGCACTGTAGGAAGTAAACTTACCCCAACCATCAAAGTAAATGCCACCAGTATAAAGCTGAAGGTAAAACAGTCTACCACAAAGGTGAAGGTGAGCGGTCTTGCAAATGGAGATTCCGTAAAATCCTGGACAACCAGCAACAAAAAGATTGTAACAGTGACAAGCAAGGGTACTATAAAAGGACTGAAAGCTGGAAAAGCAAAAGTCACCATCACACTTGCAAGCGGCAAAAAACAGGTGGTCAACGTTACGGTACAAAAGAAGGCGGTGAAGACAACCAAGATCATAGGCATTGCTTCTAAGGCAACCCTGAAAAAGGGCAAGAAACTGACATTAAAGCCAGTCATCAGCCCGATCACCTCCCTGCAGAAGGTAACCTATACCACTTCCAATAAGAAGGTGGCAACTGTTACCGCAAAAGGTGTGATCACTGCAAAGAAAAAAGGAACTGCCACCATTACGGTAAAATCCGGTTCCAAATCGAAAAAAATTAAGATCACAGTAAAATAAAAAAGATAGAACAGGCAGCAAAGCCTTAAAGGGCTCCTGCCTGTTCTGCCATTTAAAAGAGGCAGGAGCAGCTTCGCAAAAAAAGTGAGGAAAAAAATGATATATATTAGCCATTTAGTTTTAGATGATGACATGAAGGCTTTGGTAAAAGAGTATGGAACTGGGATCGAGAGCATTGATTTTTCTATTTCGGATAACCTGGATCAGCTTTCGGATTCGATCAAAACGTACTGGGAGAAAATGAAAGAGATAGGAACCAGGGATCTGATCCTTCACGGTCCGTTTCTGGATGTGAACCCCTGTGCATATGACAGTATGGTGCGGGAAGCTACCATGACAAGATTCAACCAGTGCTATGAGGCGGGGCTTCACCTTGGCGCTAAGAAGATTGTCTTTCACTCTGGCATGAACCCGTATGTTTACTACAAAGAATATTGGGCGGAGCAGGTTGCCAAATTCTGGCAGGAATTTATGAAAAACAAAACAGAACTTGAAGTCGTGCTGGAAAATGTATTTGATGATGATTGGCGGCTTCTTTTGGATGTTTATGAGAGGGTGAACCAGCCAAACTTCAAGCTGTGCCTGGACATCGGACACGCGCACTGTTATTCTTCTTTGGATGTCAGGGAGTGGGCGAAAAATCTGGCTCCCTATGTAAGTCATGTCCACATCCACGACAACTGCGGAGACCGGGATTCCCACATCGGGCTTGGAAGCGGAAACCTTCCCTGGGAGGAAGTGCTTGGCTATCTGCCGGAAACAAAAGAACGTACCTGGACCATTGAGTGCATGCAAAAAGAGGACATAAAAAGATGCCTTGACAGCCTGGCTGAAAAATAAGTTGTGGAACAGCACTATTGATAAATTGCTTTATATCGTCAGGAGAATATGGAAATTATGATGAGATGAGGGATAAGCCCCCGATAGTATGGATCTTTGGAACTATGCTGCCGGGGGGCTTTTGATTTACGGCTACTTATAAAACGCCAAGACACAGATTATAAACGGATCCTGTTTGTGTGCCAAATTAGGGCTGGAGGTTTTGAGAATAAAATAAATTATTTTTAGCAAGGATGCAACGGATACCGAAATTTTACGTGATATATAGTGAAAAAGGAATAACGAAACTTTGAAGGGAGGGCTCTAAAAATTTTTATTTACAACTTATAGGGAAAAATTTAAGAAAACGAGGTAAAAAGGATGAGTGGATTAAAAAAGTGGATGGCAATTATTATGACAAGTGTTACAATTATGGGAAATATGGCAGGGCAGGGTATCTCTGTAATGGGTGCGGAAAATGAAGCGTAGGAAGTAATTTCCAGTGGAAACATTTATGTAACAGAAACTGGTGCTAAGGAAAGAATTGTCAGAGTAAATGAAGATGGATCTTTTGTAACAGAACCAATTGAAGCGATTTCTTCCTATGCGACAAATGCGCCATGTGAACATCCGGCGAGATATTTAGAAGCTGTTGGTAAAAAGACAGATTTTCGAACAGTTGGAACAGCTGGAATCTGTTACAAAGAACGGCTGATTATCTCAAACAAATGTAATAAATGCCATCGTAGGGGGATAAAAACTTACACTCCATGGACATATTACAGTAAACATAGTTATCCGTTTTTGAAGAAGACCTGTAGTATTTGTGGATATAAAAAATAATCACGGTTAAGAGAAAGGAGCAGCATGATGAAACGAAAAAAGTTTTGGATTGGAGCGGCAGCGTGTATGCTGATTGGAACAGCTTCAGTGGCTGCCAGTTCTGGAGTTGAATTACATGAATTTTTCAATGCAAATGGAGAGAGGGTAATGTACCCGCTGGCCACATTTGACGAAGATCCGGATTTAAGCACCAGCGGACCACAGGATCAGGTATCAGTGGGGCAGATTATTGAAACAGAAGACGGAAAAGAAATAGTTACTGCGGTAGATGGTCAGGGAGCTTATATGACAGAAGTAATTGACCAGTAAATGGAAATGCAGAAAAGGAATTAGGAACGAAATATATTTCATTTCCTTTTCTGCAAAAAAAATAAAAAAATTACATTTTTCATGCGACCAATTAAAATAAAATACGTGATATAAGGTGAAAAAGGAGGATAGCTTAGGATGGATGATGCACAGATCATTAATTTGTATTTTGCCAGAGATGAAAATGCAATTGTAGAGACCAAAAATAAATATCAAAATATGTGTTATATAGTTGCACACAATATTTTATACAGCAGGGAGGATTCTGAAGAGTGTGTAAATGATACATGGCTTTTTACCTGGAACAGCATTCCTCCAAGAAGACCATCTATTTTGTCTTCCTTTGTTTCAAAAATAACAAGAAATACAGCAATCGACCGTTATCGGAAAAGAAATGCGCAGAAACGGGTGGATTCACATATGGAAGATATTGCTGGGGAAGTGGAAAAAATTGGAAGTGCAATTTCTTCTGATATTGAAATTTATTTAAAAAAGAAAGAACTTGTAAAATTATTTGACCACTTTTTATCAACGCTTTCGGAACGTGACCGGGATATTTTTATTAGACGCTACTGGTATATGGATCCTGTAAAAGCGATAGCAGACCGACATGCCTGTGGGGAAAGTAAGATCAAGTCAGTTTTGGCTCGTAGCAGGAAAAAACTTTATGGTTTATTAAAGGAGGCTGGCTATGAGGGATAATAAAGGATGGGATTTTTTAACGGCATTTGAGGATATAGATGAGAAATACATTTATCAGGCGGCGAAACCGTGGAAAGAAAATAAAATCGTAAGAGTCAAGCGCTACATACGGGTTGCAGCAGCCTGTATCATATTAGTGGCTGCTATTGGTGGTGGACTTACACATCAGAATGAGGTAAAAGCAGCCTGGTATAAAATGACTTCTCTTATTGGCCGGATTTTGGGAATTGAGAAGGAAACAGATGAATATGTGAAAACAATTCAAAAGACAATCGAAAAAAATGGAATTGCGGTTTCGTTAGAGGAAGTTGCAGCGGATGCAAAAAGCCTTTGGATTGCATATTCTCTGACTGATGAAAATGGCGAAAATGACATTTCCATGAGCAGCATTCAGGTCGCAGTTGATGGCGAGTCATTAGCGTTAGAAAATCAATATTCGCTTGATAACAGTAGCGGATCAGAAAAAGTGACTTCCAAATACTTTGCAGCGAAATTTAATCGAAGTAGAGCTGATCATTCCCAGAAATTTGAAATTCAAATAGGAACCTTCCAAAATCAAAATGAGCAGGTTGAAGAAAGGGATGTATATAGTTTTTCATTTACAGCAGATCCAGAAGCACTGCAGGCAGACACAAAAGAAATTGACATTCAAGTGTCTATCCCAATTGAGAAGGATCAGACGTTTTTGATTTCAGAAATGAAATATAATATTTTCGGATGTACCATTTCTGGATCATATTCCGATATGACGGAGGACGACGAATTTTGGCTTCGCGGGAAGGACGATTTAGGAAATGAATATGTTTTTAATCTCACTTCCTATGATAAACCGAATCTAATTTTTGAATTACAAGATTTGGGAATTTTGGATCATGCAAAACAGTTAACGCTACAGCTCTATCACTATTCAGGAACTACAGGAAAAACGGTTTCCTATGAGCAGAAAGAATCTGAAGATACTTACATAGAAGAAATAGGAACGGTATATGATGAAGACCAGGCACCGGAAGACTTGGCGGTTCCAGTTGGAGATGGTATTACCGTCGATTTACAAAATTAAATCGGAAATGTAGTGGAAATGGGAAGGAGGGGAGAAAAGAATCCATTTCTCGATTTAAAAATAGGATAATTACAAAGGAGGCTCTTTATGAGAAAAATGAAAAGTTTGTTGTGTGTATTATTAACCATGATTATTTCCCTTGGTAGTATGGTGACGGTAAAGGCAGATACTGAAATCAAGCCATATGAAAATAAGGAAAATGCTGTTTTACTGAAAAGGGAATACATTGATCTTGATGAAGATACGGTGATTGAAATTGAGTCTTATGAAGAAAAAATTCCGTCTCTTGCAAGAGCTGGATGGAAAACCACATCAGCCACAAAGACTTACCGGGTAAAAGATAAAAATACGAATACGGTGTTTGTAAAATATATTTTGAAGGCTACTTTTAGATATAATGGAAAAAAGGCAGAGTGCACAAATGCAACTCCTGACTGCAAGATTCTTGTACCTAATGTTTATAAGGTGATTACAAAAGATGCTTCAAAAGCAGGTGATGTTGCGCTTGGATATTTTTATTGCCAGCACATAAAAACTGGAAAAGGTGCTGGAGGAACATTTTCAATTAAGTGTGCCGCAAACGGAGCGGTCACTATTAGTTGATGCAGGAGAAAATAAATTTTGTTTCGTTGCTATAGAAATATAATGAAACATATAACGGAGAGAAAGATGGTTGTCGTTAGCCATCTTTTTTTCTTTTATGATAAGAATGCTTTATGCAACTTCGGAAAAACACGAAGGCTACATTGCAATTACCACGCTGGATTCCAAATATCCATTAAAAAGTATTTTAACATTTATCCGTGAAGTGGTTGAAACAGATGAGAAACTGAAATGTGATAAATACTGCCATCTTGGAGTAAAGCTGGTGAATAAGAGAGAATTTGGAGATAACAGATATGGAATGATTTGTGAGAATCCGTAAACTTGTATGATATATTTTTCTATCAGCCATTGCCGAAATGACATAATTATGGTATGATAATCCCATCAAAGGAGGTGCCTTATATGCCACAGATTATTCCGATTAAAGACTTGAAAAACACAGCGGAGATATCCGAACTTTGCCATAGAAGTGAGGAACCAGTTTATATAACCAAGAATGGATATGGCGATATGGTGATTATGAGTATTGAAAATTATGAAAGAGCCATGAAGAAGCTAAGAATGTATCAGGCGCTGGAAACTTCCGAAAGGCAGATTAAAGAGGGAAGCGTAAAAGATGCCAGAGAATCGCTTAGCGCAATGAGGGGGAAATATGGTTTATAAACTAATTGTTACAGAGCGTGCGGAAGAACAATTAGATGAATGCCTATATTATCTTGTATATCGGCTGGGGAATAATATAGCGGCAGAACATTTACTGGCATGTATAGAAAAAGCATATGATCGCCTGGAAGAGAACCCATATCAATTTCCAGAATGTCGGGACGCATATCTAAAATCCTTAAAATACAGGGAAGTTATTCTTACGGATATGTCCTACTTGATGATTGTCAAAGTAGTAGATTTGGAGGTATATATTATGGGGATATTTCATCAACTGGAGGATTACGGGAATAAATTGTCATAAAGAAAACATGTTTCGTGAAAAAAACTGATTCGTATTGGAATATATAGCAAATTTTGGGAAGTGTTGAAGAGACAGCACTTCCCTTTTTGGTGGGACATCAGAGTAAGCACGTTATGAATTTTTTCCAGAATACATGTAAACCGGATGGAATTGATGGGAAACTTATGAAGGCAACTACTCTGGTTTATACGGCGGTGAAAGAAGTAATATGATTCCGTCCGAAAAATTGCAAGAAAGCCTTGCGCCATTATTGGTAGATTGATATTCTAATAGTAAGAGAAACAAATCTTCATAAAATAGACAGAACCGGAGGGCTGTTATGCAGGATTATAAAAGGGAAGAATACAAAGTATTTGAATTATTTGATAAGAAATGGGCGCTTGTGACAGCTGGGAATATACAGCATTATAACTGTTGTACGGTAAGCTGGGGAAGCCTTGGGAATATCTGGGGGACAGCTGGGAACAGCAGGTCTACGGTAACTGTATATGTTCACCCTGCCCGTTACACAAGTGAGGTATTAAAAGAAAGTGATATTTTTACTGTCAGTTTTTATCCGGAAACCAGCCGTAAGGCATTGGGATATCTCGGATCTCATTCCGGGCGGAATGAAAATAAAATAGAGACGGTTGGCTTTACACCTGTAAAAATGGGACAGGGTGTTACGTTTGGGGAAGCAGAGCTTACCTTCCTTTGCAAGAAACTGTATCAGCACCAGTTCTCACGGGAAGACTTAGCACCGGAAATCCAAGCATATTATGCGGCGAAACCAGAAGTCTATCCGGATTTTAAGGGTGGATGGCAGCCGCATTATGTATTTGTGGGTGAAATCATAGATGTAAGGAAAAAAGAAGAAAATCATGTTGAATAATGAGACATTTATGAAGTTGCCATTTTTTATATAAGGAAATGGGAAAACGGTTACTAAAAGACGATAGGTACAGGTTGAGAGGGAGAAAAGATGCTAAAGAAAATATTAATGCCAGTAACTGCTGCCATGTTGCTTTTGGTTTCACCAGTGACACTTTATGCTGCCGATAATACATCTGTTGGTGAAGTGCCAGCGAAATTTAACTTAGAAAGAGATTCCATCTTAGAGAAACCTAAGATGGATGGAATACAGCTTACCAGTGAGGATATAAAAGGGCATTGGCTGGCAGCAGAGGTAGAAGATTTTAATGCGGCAGATTTTGATTCGAATGGGGACTGCCATATTACGATCTTCCAGAATGGAAAAAACAACGATCTTTGCATTCATCCAGATGGATCTTATGAATCAGAAGAAATAGAGGATGAAAAAATTGATCAGTTTCAAGTCCTGAAATCAAATGATTTTATTTTTTACTATAGTTTGGTTGACGATTCTTATGGTGGATTTCTGTTTATGAATGGGGAACAGTCGGACCGGGCGTATGTGATTGAGGCGGAATCAGATTTGTATTTGTCTGAAGACAAATTTATATTGATTGAGAATCAGAAGGCCTACGATTATGAACTGATCGAGAATACCATTCTCTGCCTGGATGAGAATGAAATTATGGGACTGGAAGTAATTGCCTATTTACCAGATCTGGTTGTGTGTAGAGATATTCAAACGAAAACAAGTGGAGTTGGGGAAATGAGTGATCTTATAGTATTTGTTCGGGAAAACGCTCTGGAGGCAGAATAAAATGTGCGGCAGGTATTATATGGATGAGGAAACTTATTTGGATATCCAGAAAATTGTATCTGAAGTAGAGGTATCTTTTGGGCGAGAACTGATAACTGGCGACATTCATCCCACAGAAGCTGCACCTGTAATTGTAAGCCCCGCTCATAAAAAACTACAGTTGTGTAAAAAAGCCTGGGGGTATCCTGAATGGCAGAATAAAGGCGTCATTTTTAATGCCCGGGTGGAATCGGTGACAGAAAAAAGAATGTTTCAAAATGGAATCCATTATCACCGGACCGTGATTCCTGCTGCCGGATTTTATGAATGGAGTAGGTTAAAAGAAAAAAATACATTTTACCGGAAGGATAGAACCCCTCTTTATTTGGCTGGATTTTATGATCGGTTTGGTAAGGAAGATCGGTTTGTGATTTTGACCACTGCAGCGAATGCTTCCATGAGCCCTGTTCACGATCGGATGCCCCTGATTCTGGAAAAAGACCAGATTATCCCCTGGCTATGGGATGAAAAATGTGCAAAAGAAATTCTATCCCAGACACCGGCTCTGCTGGAACGGTATGTCCCCTATGAACAGCAGAGGTTATTTTAAATAAGAAAATACGATTTTAAAAGTGGCTGCTATGCGATAAAACCAGGATAATCAAAGTTCTTGAGGGTTTGCCAAACTTGTTGAGGGTCTTTCGTGAGGGTTTCACTATAAAAACCCTCAAGTTTGCCCCTCACGAAGAGAGACCCTCAACAAGTTTGATTATCCTAAAACCAACCTGGCATAGTAGCCTTTTTCTATGTATTCGTAACGATCGGAGCGAAAAAAGAAATTAACAGGTGTTGTTTAATAGGTTTTGTCCCGATATTCGGGGCTAAAGGGATTTTGGAGAAGATTACCACTTTACATTCTGCCTTGGAGTAGATATAATAAACAAAAAAAGAACAAACGTTCGAGAAAAAGAGGCGGGAAGTGTGGAACGTACCATCTTACACAGTGACGCAAATTGTTTTGTGTGACTTGAAAGTCACTACATTTATTGTCTTACCGTAAGGTGTAAGACCTGCTGTTCCGTCAGTTGAGTCTAATATCTACAAAGTAGCGGGTAACTGCTATGAGGAAACGAGATATGAAAAATCATCTTTACAGAGATGTAGAACTGATTCCGTGAGGATAAGAACAAGTAAGAGCAACACTGACTTGAGATGATGACTGGGATAGAATGGCTAAGATATCTGAATCACTGGTAAATGCCGTTATGCGCGAACAGGCCAAAGGTTGCTGGGCCTGGCCCAAAATGGGAATGCGGTTTGGTTGGGGGTTGAAACAGCCACCACACGGACTATAGAACCGTCGGCAGAAAGGTGGAGCCTAATCTACCAGCATAAATGTAGTGGAACAAGGTAAGCCCGTATATCTCCATAAAGATACGGAAAGTAACCCGTAAGGGAAACCGATAGATGTGCGGGTAAGGAGGACGGAGAAAGCGAATGCCTTCTTGTAATGAGAAGGATAGAGAATATACTCACCCGAAAGGGGGCAGACTTCCGTCTGGTCTTATGTTGCAAGAGAATTAGCAGAATTTCTGAAAGGAGAAATGCAAATGTACGAGAAATCGTGTGCATCTTCAAATCACATTAAGAGCTGGAAGGATATTGATTTTGGAACAGCTGAATATGAGGTTAAGAAACTGCAGATGCGTATTGCAAAGGCTGTAAAGGAGAACAGAGTAGGAAAAATCAAATCCTTACAATGGACTCTGACTCATTCGTTTTATGCAAAAGCAATTGCTGTAAAAAGAGTAACAGAAAACAAGGGTAAAAGAACACCTGGAGTAGATGGCGTGTGTTGGATAAGTAATGAGGACAAATTTAACGCCATATTCACACTTCAGAGAAGAGGATACCAACCTCAACCGCTCAGACGAATCTACATTCCAAAGAAAAATGGAAAAAAGAGACCACTGAGTATTCCTACAATGAAAGATAGGGCAATGCAAACATTACACAAAATGGCACTGGAACCAGTCACAGAAACTCTGGCAGACGGCACTTCATACGGATTCAGACCCAACAGATGTGTTCAAGACGCTATAGAGCAATGTTTTGTCGACTTGGCTCGAAAAACAGCACCAGAATGGGTGTTGGAAGGTGACATAAAAGGATGTTTCGATAACATAAATCATGAATGGATGCAAAAGAATATCCCTATGGACAAAGAAATTTTGCACAAATTTCTTAAAGCTGGATTTGTGGAAAAGGGAAAACTCAATGCTACTGACCAAGGAACACCACAGGGAGGTACTATTTCACCGACGCTGTGTAATTATGTATTGGACGGATTAGAAAGATTATTGAAGAATAAGTTCAAACGGTATTGGTCGAAAGGTAGACAGATAAATCCAAAAGTAAATCTGGTGCGCTATGCAGATGATTTCATTATTACAGGAGCATCAGAGGAACTATTAAGAAACGAGGTACTACCTTTAGTAAAAGAGTTCATGCATGAAAGAGGATTAGAATTATCGGATGAAAAGACAGTTATTACGAACATACACGATGGATTTGACTTTTTGGGTTGTAATATTCGTAAATATGGGGATAAATTACTTACCAAACCATCAAAACAGAATGTTAAATCAATTATGCGTAAAATTCGTGGAACAATTAAGAAGTTCCGAACGGGCAAGCAATCCGATCTGATCAAATGCCTGAATCCTATTATCAGAGGATGGGTGAACTTTCAGAAGTATAACGTATCTTCGGTTGCATTTAGATATGTGGACTGGCAGACATTCAAGGCGCTATGGAGATGGTGCCGACGTAGACATAAAAACAAACCAGCCGCATGGATAAGAGATAAATATTTCCACAGAATCGGAAACCGTAGCTGGACTTTCTCTGAAAAGCTGACGGAGGATAATTATCTCGCATTAGTATATGCAACCGACACAAACATTACCCGTTTTACACGTATTAAAGCGGAAGCGAATCCCTACGATGAAATTTGGATGGAATACTTCGCTGAACGCAAAAATAAATCCTACAGCAATTTCAAATTTGTATACGAATGATATACAACCGGCTTATTGTGGCAGCAATAGGCTTTATAAGGCTTGAGCCGTATGATGGGAAACTATCACGTACGGTTCTTAGGGGAGGGAAGGACAGTAATGCTCTTCTCTTACCCGACTATGCCAGCGTGGAAATGTTATACCACCCGGAGTATGCCGGGCATCCCCTTACAGTAGGCGGGGATCCGGAAGCCAGGCATGGGATTATCTTGACAGCCAATTATACAGCAAAGAAAAAAGGGGTGAAGACCGGAATGGCGCTCTGGCAGGCAAAAATGGCATGCCCGGATCTTATTATTGTACCGCCACGGATGGATCTGTATCTGAAGTTTTCTTCTATGCTAAGGGAAATCTATGGAGAGTACACGGATCTGGTCGAACCGTATGGATGTGATGAAGCCTGGTTAGACGTTACAGACAGTGCGATTTTAAAAGGGGATGGAAGAAAAATAGCAGAGGAAATCAGCTGGCGGGTGAAAAAGGAACTGGGAATTACAGTTAGCATCGGTATTTCCTGGAATAAGATCTTCGCAAAGCTGGGAAGTGATTATAAAAAGCCTGATGGGATTACAGCGTTTTCAAAGGGAAATTATAAAGAATTGCTCTGGAGACTTCCGGCTGCGGATCTTTTGTATGTCGGACGTTCTACCAGGAAGACTCTGGATCGTTATGGAATTAAAACAATTGGTGAGCTTGCTTTGTCGGATCCTGAGTTTTTAGAGCGTTTATTTGGAAAAATGGGCCTGGTTCTTTATTCTTTTGCAAATGGATGGGATGACTCTCCGGTATCGTCCCAAGGGTATGAGGCGCCTATGAAGTCTATTGGCAATAGTACGACTACGCCAAGAGACTTAGTAAACAACCTGGATGTGCAGATTGTATTGATGGCGTTATCAGAAAGTGTTGCAGCAAGGCTAAGGAAACATGGTTTTAAATGCAAGGTGGTGTCCATTACAATCCGGGACAGCGGGCTGTTTTCATTTTCCAGGCAAAAAAAGCTGGAGTGCCCTACGGATATTACAAATGAAATTATGGCTGCTGCCAACGCGCTTTTTATAGAACATTATAACTGGCAACATCCGATCAGAAGCCTTGGTATCCGCGCGGAAAAACTGGTACTGGCGGATATACCAGTACAGCTTGATTTGTTTATAAGCGAGGAACAACGGGAAAAGCAGGAAAAAATGGATCAGGCCGTGGATGAGATACGCAGAAGGTTTGGGTATTTCAGTATCCAAAAAGCGTTTGTGTACCAGGACAAAGCTCTGGCAAGCCTGGATGCGCAGAGTTCACATACGGTTCATCCGGTGGGATATTTTAATGGGAGGTAGTTGGTAAATGGAAAATGCAAAAGTATATGTAGAGGTTCTTGTGAATTTTGACAAGGATGGGACTATGAGCCCGGTGGAATTTATCTGGGAAGATGGAGAAAAATATCATGTGGACCGTGTCCTTGCAAGGGAACGTTGTGCAAGCCGAAAAGCAGGCGGAACCGGGATCCGTTATACGGTAATGGTGAATGGGAAAGAGAGCCACTTATATTATGAATTTGATAAGTGGTTTATGGAGAGACGCTGTTCCTAATAGATTGACTGAATACAGGACAACACACAATATATGGAAATATAACGTTGACACACACTATATATTGTGCTATTCTATAATCGAATTATCGTTTATGCATAGCACCCTATGCAGAAGAAGTTTTGTCCTGGCAAAATACCGGGAGCAATTATTTGAGACAATAGATCTGAGAAATATAGAAAGACATCAAAAACCTGGAATGGATTTTTGGTGTCTTTTTTTGTTG